>Ga0256407_10007380_pt1 | contig 16565 bp, 14 predicted proteins | sample RumenRJG_04DNA_FD_193489 | JGI IMG/M metagenome (GOLD analysis project Ga0256407, IMG submission 193489) | Bovine rumen microbial communities from Lethbridge, Alberta, Canada - RJG_04 | ecosystem: Host-associated > Mammals > Digestive system > Stomach > Rumen | place: Canada: Alberta...
TCGATGCCTGCTACGCCGTTTAACCTCTATGCGGTAGAAGGTACCAAAGGACTCTGTATTGACCTCCGTAGCGAGATCGTCAATGTGCCGCTCGCCTTCTATAATAGCGACCTGCCCTTTGACCCCGTCACCTATCTTTGGTTCACCGGTGTCAATAATATAGACGGCGAACTCGTGCTCTACGATGCCCTTACCGATACCGAACGACGCATACAGGACGGAATCTGTCTCGAGATCGAGACACCTGAGGCAAACCATCAAACGCGCTATTTCATTCGCCGTCCGGGCTTCGATCCTTATCATCCGAACGATGAACAACCCATTGCTACCGGCGTGGAGAATGCTATCAACAACCCGACAAATGTAATCAAACTGATCAAAGACAACCAAGTGCTTATCATTCGTGACGGACATGTATATTCAGTCGTTGGTCAACAAATCCGATAAGGAGGAAATGAAGAATGGGAATTGAGAAAATGAAAAATCGATTTATAAGACAAGTACTAATCTTGCTTCTGTGTGGCTTCTGTCACACAGCGGCTTTCGCGTACGGATATGATAGAAATAATCAATCTAAGGTGTGGGGGTATCAACCGGTATATAATTCATCCTCTGTCGCAATGCCGACCTACCGGTTCCACTCTACCTCGGTCTTAATCCCCACCCAGGACCAGTCCGAATCTGCTGCCAGGATGCCGGGCAACAGCCGCCCTCGTAGAGTTGGTGAATGGCCTGGGCCTGAAGAGGACGAAGAAATCGGTGTAGTACCCGATCCGGCACCGGTCGGTGACATTCCTTGGCTCTTCCTCCTGCTCCTCGCCGTAGGATACATCCTGTCCAGAAGGTATATTCTGAAGAAATAGCACTATTATGAGGCGGGCGTGTCAAAACTATTGACGCGCCCTCTTTGCTATGAATAATTGTTGATAATTGTTTTTAATTGTTGAGATTTTTGACACACCCTCTCTTATTTGACTATCAACTAACGACTAACGACAGCCCTTGCATGGACCAAAAATTTTAAATTTTTCATTCTTTTCTTGCGTATATGCGAAAAAAGTAATACCTTTGCTCCCGATTTTCAAAACGGGTATATAAAAGAATGAGAAAAATTATACGGGTATTAGTCTTTGCGCTGCTTTGCGTTGTGCCCTTATGGGCGCAGGATGAGTTTGATGCGCACTTGGTCGGACACGTTCTGGATGAGAAAACTTTTGAAGAATCTGCCTATTGGCAGACAGACGATTGTTTTTTCCTACGTAGGATATGAGACGGAGGAGTTGCCGGTGAACATAACAGAGCACACCACAACGGAGTTGAAGGCTGCGATCCGTGAAGTGCCGTACCTCGCAGGGTACATCCTCAGGGATGAAGAAACGCTGGCACCGAGTTTCTGGGATTTGGGTTTTCGTTTGGCGTACGATGTTCATCTGTATAAACTTTATTGTCTGGAAATCAGTTGCGGCGTAAAGAACATCCTTGATCAATTCCAACGCGATATCGACAAAGGGGAGTCCCGCGATGCCGGTTACATCTACGGTCCCTCTATGCCTCGCACCTATTTTGCCGGTTTGACTCTCAAAATTTAATATCGCGTACCGCAAATTCAAAGCTAAATATAGTAAGAAGAAAATATGATTAACCAGATTATTGATTACAACCGCTCCTTCGTGGCACAGAAAGGCTACGAGCCGTTCATTACCGACAAGTACCCCGATAAGAAACTGGCGGTACTCACTTGCATGGACACGCGTCTGACGGAGTTGCTTCCGGCTGCGCTGGGGCTCAAGAACGGCGATGCCACGATCATCAAGAACGCAGGCGGCTTTATTATCGATTCCGTAACAGGAGAATTACAAGAGATTGAATAATGAAGTAATATGAAAAAAGAAATTAAAACAACAGAACTCATCCGCACGTTGCAGAGTTGGGATGGCGTTGCTTTGCCGGACTTCCCCAAAGGAAAACCGGAATTGACAGTATTACGTATGACATTCTCCGAAGGAGCCGTGACAGGCTGGCACCACCATACTGCCGTAAACTACGGCATTGTTGAACAAGGCGACTTGACCATCGTCTGCCAAGACGGTAAGGAACGCACTTTCCATGAAGGCGAGGCGCTGGTCGAAGTAGTGGGCACTATCCATCGTGGAGAGAACCGCAGTTCCAAACCCGTCATCCTCAATATGTTCTACTTCGCCGAACCCGGACAAGTATTAACCATCCAACATCCGGAGATACAATGAAAATAACTATCACCATCGTTTGTATTCTTATTGTGCTGAGCGGTATCGCGCTGGCTGTGTTGTCGCACCCTGCTTTTGGACTGTGGCGACATGTGTCGAAAGAGCGGATACAGGCCTCACCGAACTACCGAGACGGGATGTTCCGGAACCAGGAACCAACACCGCAGTTTACTGGAGACTCCACAAGCACGAGGAGTACATTATGGCGTTTTTTGACCAACAAAGACACGCTACGTGTGCCGAACGAACCGATACAAGCCGTCAAGACCGGCCTTAAGAACCTGCCTACCGATAGCGATTGGCTCGTGTGGTTCGGACATTCGTCGTACTTGTTCTGCTTGAACGGCAAGCGATACCTTGTGGATCCTGTGCTGAAGCCTGAGTGGCCTGCGACGCTGATGATGAAACCTTTTGCGGGCACCGACATCTACCGACCGGACGACCTACCGGACATCGATGTGCTTATTATCACGCACGAACATTGGGATCACATGGATTACGCAACCCTGCGCGACATCCGTGACCGCGTGAAACACGTTATTTGTCCGCTCGGCATCGCCGATTATCTGCGCTATTGGGGCTACGCTGACGAACAAATCACGGAGATGGATTGGGCGGAGGAATTAAAAATTAAAAATTACGAATTAAAAATTTCTTGCCTGCCTAGTCGGCACTTCAGTAATAGATTGTTAGGCAAGCGAAATCAGACACTCTGGGCATCGTTCATAGTCGAAGCCGGTGGTCGCAAGGTCTATATCGGTGGTGACGGAGGTTATGACAAGCGTTTTGCGGAAATACACGCACGCTTCGGAACCGTTGATTTGGCGCTATTGGAGAACGGACAATACAATGCCAACTGGAAATATATCCACACCATGCCGGAAGACCTCGAAAAGGTCATCTTGGACCTCCAAGCCAAACAGGTCTTTACCGTCCACCATAACAAATTCGCCCTTTCTATTCATCCATGGTATGAGCCGGAGAGCGTGGTACAAGATATCGCAACCAAACATAACATCAACCTATTGGATGCTCCGATAGGAACAGTAGTAAATTTTTGAAGATGAAAATAGGTATATACGGAGGATCGTTTAATCCGATACATTATGGACATATAGGTTTGGTGAAGTGGGTTGCTGAGCATAGCGACCTGGATGAGGTGTGGCTAATGGTGAGCCCGAATAACCCGCTGAAAATGAATGCCGACCTGATGGGTAAGTTTGACCTAAGGACCAACTATTCGGCGCGCGTGTCGGCGGCAGAGAAAGTGCTGGCCGAAGTGGCGTGCACGAAGGTGCTACGGGTGAGCGATTTTGAGAACGGATTACCTCGCCCGAGTTATACGGCCAATACCTTGAGGGAGTTACAGAAGGCATATCCGGAAGATGAGTTCTCGTTGATAATAGGTGCAGATAACTGGGCGCTGATGGAGCAATGGCGCGAGTATGAATATGTGCTGTCTAATTATCGTATCTTCGTCTATCCGCGTCAGGGTGTGGCGATGGGTGTGTGCCCGGAGTTGCCGAAAGGGAAGGTGATTTTTTGCGAGGGAGCACCGTTGTATGATGTGTCGAGTACGGAAATGCGGGCGAAAGACCGTTCGCGTGAGGAATTGGCCAATACATGGACACATCTGTTGGCACTGATAGGAGCGATAGGCGTGTCTGGACCGCTTATTCGGCTGGCCGTAGACAGGGGAGCTCTGGCAATTGTGGGGACGGTATTGTTTATCGCGGGCATGCTGCTGATGTTCACGTCCTCGACACTATATCACGCCATCCAAAACCCCATTCATAAGACGCGGCTCCGCGTGTTTGACCATGTGTCAATCTACGCAATGATAGCAGGTTCGTATTCACTGCTCTGCGTGTATGTGGTAGGAGGTTGGATGGGGTGGACGCTGTTCGGTTTTCTGTGGGCATGCGTGCTGGCAGGAACAATCGGTAAGTTTGTAGCCCTCGGTCGGTATCCCCGTTTGTCGTTGAGTTTGTACCTGTTGATGGGCTGGGTGGCGTTGCTGATTATGAGGCCGATGTGGTTGCAGTTGTCTCATGCAGCGTTTTGGTGGATACTGACGGAAGGATTGTTGTACACCGGCGGCGCGTATTTCTTCCGCGGCGATGAGCAACATCGTTACTGGCATGCTATATGGCATGTGTTTATCGTTCTCGGGGCGCTATGTCACACGATAGCTACGTGGTTGATTTTGACGAACGGATAAAGGATATGGATCGATATACTATAGGAAAGATATGTAAGTTTCTGTTCCGTTTGCATTACGATATTCGTGTGACGGGCGAAGAGTTATTGCGCGACAAGGCGACACATCTGGTGATGCCCAATCATACGGCGTATGTAGATCCGCTGTTGTTGTTTTCACAGGAGTGGTGGTTACCAATTCGTCCGTTAACGGATGAGCGGTTTATGCGGCATTGGTTATTTGGGCGTATCATCCGTAAGGCGGATGCTATTGAGGTGCCGGATTTAGGAAAGAGTGCGATGAGTCGCGAAGAAGGAGCAATGGTCGCCGGGCAGTTGAGCCGAATAGCGATAGACAGTTTGGCGGAAGGGAAGGAGTTGTGTTTCTATCCTTCCGGGCATGTCAAAACGGTGGATAAGGAGATTATCGGCAATCGCCGCATGGCGTATGAGGTCTGCCGCGAGTTACCGGCTGGTGTGAAGGTCGTGTTGTGCCGCATGCGAGGGTTGGAAAGCAGCCGTTGGTCGAAGTTGCGGCCGAAAAAATGGAAGTGGCGCCGCACGGTAACGATGCATTTTGAGGACCATACGGAGGATGTACGTCATTGGGCGAAGACACTTTCCCGCCGTGAGTTTAACGAACGACTAGAGGAGTGGTATAATCAACCTCAGTAACGCAGTATTACAAAAAAACGAAATAATATGATTATGAAACGAATTGTATTGGCACTCCTTTGTGCCGCATGTATGACTTCTATGGAAGCAAAATCATTAGTAGCGTATTTCTCTGCCACCGGTACTACCCAAGCTGCAGCAGAACGCCTGGCCAAGCAACACAATGCCCAACTTTGGGAGATTGAACCTGCGAAGCCATATACCGCAGCAGACCTTGATTGGCGCAATGATAAGTCCCGCTCATCCATAGAGATGAATGACCCGGACGAGCGCCCGGCTATCAAACAATGTACGGATATCACTCCGTACGACACTATCTATGTCGGTTTTCCGATATGGTGGGGCATCTGTCCGCGTATCATCAACTCGTGGCTCGACAATAACTTACCGCAGCTTGAAGCCAAAACGCTCATCCCGTTTGCTACCAGCGGAAGCAGCGGAATAGGGGAAGCGGAAAGGTATCTTAAAAAGACCTATCCCACGCTGAAATGGCAAAAAGGCATATTACTGAACAACCGCTAAATGAGCACATCTGTCTCGGGAAAAATACTGACAGAGAGCGTGTGAGAACATAAAAAACGACCTTCGGGTCGCTTTTTTTTTTGATATATCAAAAATTTTGTGTATTTTTGCGCCCGAAAACGAAATAGTATGAAGCATTTTAACGAATACAAACAACTGAATCTGCCGGCATTGAGTCGTGAGGTGCTGGCGCAATGGGAGCAAGAACATCTATTTGAACAGAGTGTCGCTACTCGCGAAGGACATCCTCAATTTCTATTCTTCGAAGGTCCTCCTTCGGCTAACGGTATGCCCGGCATTCACCACGTCATGGCCCGTACGATAAAAGACACTTTCTGCCGCTATAAGACGATGCAGGGGTATCAGGTGCGCCGTAAGGCTGGATGGGACACCCACGGTCTGCCCGTTGAGTTAGGTGTGGAGAAGATGCTCCACATCACCAAAGAGGATATCGGTAAGAAGATATCGGTAGACGACTACAATGCCGCCTGCCGTCGCGAGGTGATGAAATATACCAAAGAGTGGACCAACCTGACCAAACAGATGGGTTATTGGGTGGACTTAGACAATCCGTATATCACCTACGACAATAAATATATTGAGACCTTGTGGTTCCTGCTGAAGGAACTCTACAAGAAAGGCTACCTCTACAAGGGGTACACTATCCAGCCCTATTCGCCTGCTGCAGGAACAGGATTGAGTTCGCACGAGTTGAACCAGCCCGGTTGCTATCGCGACGTTAAGGACCTGACATGTACTGCCAAGTTCCATCTCAAAGACGGTCGTTATATCATCGCGTGGACGACGACACCGTGGACCTTGCCTTCGAATACCGCCCTCTGCGTAGGACCGAAGATCGACTACGTGGAGATCCAGTTGGAGAGTGGGCAACATATCATTATGGCGGAAGCACGTCTGAGTGCCTATTTCGAGAATGCCGAGATTGTAGCGCGTTACAAAGGTGCGGACCTGGTAGGATTGGAATATGAGCCGCTGTTCCCGTGGGTTAATCCCGGCGAAGGAGCCTATCGCGTTATCCCGGGTGACTATGTGACGACCGAAGATGGTACAGGTATCGTGCATATTGCTCCAACCTTTGGTGCGGACGATAAGAAAGTGGCCGATGCTGCCGGGGTGCCCGGTTTGTATATGCAGACCAAAAACTACGGTCCGCGTCCTATGGTAGACTTTACCGGTAAGTATTGGCGCGTAGAGGACCTCGACCCGGTGTGGTACAAAGAGAACGTCAATGATGCCTTATACAGTAAGTACGCCGGCCGTTGGGTCAAGAATGCCTATGACCCGCAGTTCACAGTGGATGGAAAGTACGATGAGGTGGCAGCCTCCAAGGCCGAGACATTGGACTTGCATCTGTGTCTGGAGATGAAAGCAGACGGTCGTTTGTTGCGCAGCGAGAAGCATGTGCACACCTATCCGCATTGCTGGCGCACGGATAAGCCTGTTCTTTACTACCCGTTGGACAGTTGGTTTATTAAATCGACGATGGCCCGCGACGAGATGATTGCGCTCAACAAGACCATCAATTGGCAACCTGAGTCTACCGGTACGGGACGTTTTGGTAAATGGCTCGAGAACCTGAACGACTGGAACCTTAGCCGTTCGCGCTATTGGGGCACGCCGCTGCCTATCTGGCGCACCGAAGATGGCAAAGAAGAAATCTGTATCGGCTCGATTGCAGAGTTATTCGCAGAGATAGACAAGTCTGTCAAGGCCGGCTTTATGAAAGCCAATCCCTGGCCTAAGCATAAGGTGGGAGACTACAGTAAGGAAAACTACGCCCCGTCGGTTATCGACCTGCATCGTCCTTACGTTGACAATATCATCCTTGTCTCGCCCAAGGGGCAACCCATGAAGCGCGAGTTAGACCTTATCGATGTATGGTTCGACTCCGGTGCTATGCCGTATGCACAAAACCACTATCCGTTCGAGAATGCCGACCTGCCTCGCACGGCGGACTTTATATCCGAAGGTGTGGATCAGACACGCGGATGGTTCTTCACACTCCATGCTATCCACACGATGATAGAAGGTTCGGTGGCATACAAGAACGTTATCTCCAATGGACTGGTACTGGACAAGAACGGCAATAAGATGAGTAAACGTCTTGGTAATGCCGTTGATCCGTTTGGTGCATTGGATACCTACGGCGCAGATGCTGTACGATGGTATATGCTCACCAACTCCAGTCCGTGGGAGAATCTGAAGTTCGACCCGGAAGGCGTAGACGAAGTGCGCCGTAAGTTCTTTGGCACGCTCTATAACACCTACGGATTCTTCGCCCTCTATGCGAATGTAGACGGCTGGGATAGTACGCCAAATCAGACTAACGAGACACAATCGACAGAGAATCGGAACGAGACTGTCAGCGGAGCATATGCGGAGATAGACCTGTGGGTGCTGTCTAAACTCAACTCACTCGTCAAAGAGGTAACCGAAGCCTACGAAGCTTACGAACCCACTAAGGCCGGTCGTGCCATCTCGGACTTCGTGCAGGATGACCTGTCTAACTGGTACGTACGTCTGAACCGCAAGCGTTTCTGGGGCGGCGAGATGAATGCCGACAAACAGGCAGCCTACCAAACGCTGTATACCTGCCTCAAGACGGTTGCTCAACTGATGGCTCCGAACGCGCCGTTCTATGCCGACCGTCTGTACCGTGACCTCACCGGTCAAACCGTACACTTGAGCGAATGGCCTAAGGTCAATGAAGCCCTCATCAATAACGCCTTGGAGCGTCAGATGTTCCTGGCACAACAGGCAACCTCGATGATACTGAGTCTGCGTAAGCGCGCCGAGAAGAACGTGCGCCAACCGCTGCAAAAAGCCGTTATCCCTACGCCGGACAAGGAGACCACCGATGCCCTATTACATGTGGCAGACCTCATCAAATCGGAGGTGAACGTCAAAGAACTGATTATCGTGCCTGCCGAGCAATCGGAGATACGTCTGGTGAAGAAAATCAAACCGCAGTTTAAAGTGCTGGGCAAGAAAGTGGGTGCCGACATGAAAGCTGTAGCGGCGGAAATCAACGCCATGTCTCAAGACGACATAGCGCGCATGGAAACCGAAGGTTCATACACCTTACACAATACACCTTACACCCTTATTCCCGAGGATGTTGATATTATCACCGAAGATATGCCCGGTTGGCTCGTTGCCAATAACGGCATACTGACGATAGCCTTGGATATAGAACTTAACGATGCCCTCATCGAAGAAGGTGTGGCGCGTGAACTCGTTAATCGTATTCAAAACTTGCGTAAATCATCAGGCTTGGAAATTACAGACCGCATCGTGGTAACCTTAGCGGATTGTCCTCAGATTCACAACGCCGTTCTCCATTGTGGCGACTATATCGCCGGCCAGGTTTTGGCCACCAAGTTGGCTTTGAGTGCGGACGTGCAGGGCGAGAGTTTAGAAATGGATGGATATAATGTAATTATTAACCTACAAAAAGCATAAAACAATGAAACGCTTCTTTTATTTCGCAGTTATCTGCTGCATGGTAATGCTTACTTTCTCGGCTTGCGAGAAGGATAAAGAGATTGGTACAACGGCTAACCTATTCGGTCATTGGGAGGCCATGGTTTATTCGTCGGAAGATATGGTCTTTTTATCTGAGGTGGCTGAAGAAGGCTGGTACTGGGGATATGAGTGGAATGCAGATGATAAACCCGAGAGTGACCTATTGCCGGGGCGGTATGGACTACCACGGCAACGGATGGTTCATGTGGAAAAAGGGCAAGAACTACATCACCATGCGCAATATGATGACTAATGGTGGTGCCGAACCGGCCATCGACCGCAAACTTACCGCGCTGGACGATAAAAATATGACGCTGGTGAATACGCGCGGTCAATCCATACAATACGTTAAGATGACAGGTTGTAAATAGTCCATGAAACGCTTTTGGAAAATATTCGGTATCACGCTCGCCTCGTTGGTGGGCTTGGTGTTGCTGGTAGTCGGTACAGCCGTCTATGTGGTGTTCACACCCAAGCGCCTGACACCTATCGTTAACCAAGTGACAGACTCATTGGTGACATGTCCTCATTCTATAGAGGAAGTGAACCTTACCTTCTTCCGTACTTTCCCCAACTTCGGCGTGGCGGTGCGCGGACTGTATGTCATTAATCCTATGGAGGGCGCTCCGTCCGATACCGTTCTCGCGGTGCCGGAACTGGTAGTCAGTGTAGACCTCAAGAAAGCCATCAAGGGCGACATCTTTGTTCGTCACTTCTCGCTCAACGAGGTGGAGGCTAACCTCTACATAGCGGCTGACGGAAAGACCAACTTTGATGTACTGCGTCTGCCCGAGTCGTCGCCCAAGGACACCACAGATACCGTTCCCGGATGGCAGTTGCGCTCGTTGGGTTGGGAAGACGCTTTGCGTGTGAGTGCGCGTAAGCTGTGCTTTGTTGACGAACCGGATACGATCTCTGCTTCGCTCAACAACCTGCAACTGACTATCGGCGAACTCTATCGCGATAACTGTCAGGGAGCCAAGATAGACCTGACGGCTCGTCAGATTGCCTGTGCACTTAAGGGCGTGCAATATGCCGACGGAGTAAACCTCAACCTCACGTTACCTGTCCTCTTAGCTGACGGTACCGAACGCGTCGTCATCGATGGAACGCAGGTAAGTGTCAATGAGTTTGAAATCCAATTAGACGGTACAGTAGGCACACCTTGTTTGTCTTCGGGTATCTACACCTGCGACCTCAACCTGAAAACCAACGATTGGCAAATCTCGTCTGTTCTGGCACTATTGCCGGAGCAGTATCGTTCGTTGATACCTAAGGAGATAGAAGCCGACGGCAAGATTCACCTGCAAGCGCATGCCTATGGTCAATACGACAGCATCACGATGCCGTTGATAGATGCTCGTATTGCTCTTAAAGACGCTGCCGGTCATTACGACCTCAAGGTGCTGCCTTATCGTTTCCAAGCCCTCGCTGCCGATATAGCGGCACATGTGGACCTGAATAACAACACCAAGACAACGGCTGACATCAAACGCTTGTACGCGCGTACCGGTGAGACATCCGTGACCTTGCAAGGCTCCGTACGTGATATCTTCCGTCATAAGAAAGACTTTGACTTAGGCAATCCTTTATGCAACATGATTGTCGACATGAAAGTCAACATGGACGATGTCAACTGCTGGTTACCGCAGACGGAAGCACAATCGGCCTTGCACGGACGCTTAGCCGGTCGCGTAACACTCCTTACGCGTCTCAACGACATCTTGAACTTCAACCTCAATAAGATGAAGGTCAAGGGTGATTTGGCTATCGATGCACTCAACGTACTATGGCAAGACTCGACGATGGCCACGGCCGACCGCATGACGATAGTTATGACCGCTCCGAGACCCAATATCTCCGACCCCAATATTCTTTCGGCTGACTGCTCAGTAGGACTGAAGAACCTGCATGCGTTAGTCTTACCGGCTAAGATGGATGCACTCGTGGACGGCGGTACATTGACGGGCGAAGTAGAGATAGATACCCAGGATACCACTCTCGTGCCGACCCTCGCTGTCGGCTTCGACTTAGGTGACCTGCGTTTCGTCTTAGACTCTATCTCCGCTCACGCTGTAGCTCCTAAGGGTAAGGTCATGCTGACGGGTAGTCGTCGTAACAAAGCTGTCCCACGCATGAGTGTCGACTTCGCAGCACAGGCTATGCAAGCCAATATGGGCGAGGGATTGAAAGCCTCTTCCGGCATCATCAATATCGAGGCCAGAGCACTCTACAAAGCTGACGCCGACAATATACTGCTGAAATGGAATCCGCGTCTTAAATTTGACCTGCAGAACGCTCACGCAGATATAGCTCTGTTGGGTACGCCTGTTGAGATACCGCAGATTAAATTTGCTTACTCCAACCGCGAATGTGTCATTGACACCTCGCGTATCGTCTTAGGTAAGAGTGATTTCTCCTTGGGAGGCGAGTTTAAGAACCTCGGTCTATGGCTGCGCAAAGAGGGTGAGTTGACAGGTTCGTTACGCTTCACCAGCGATCGTACCGATGTCAACGAGTTGTTGACTATCGTTGACCAAGTCAATAAGTCGACCGGTAATGTAGCCCCACAGGACTCGACAGCCACTGCTGCCACCAAACAGAACAAAGACGAAGACCCGTTCATGGTGCCCGAGCACGTTGACCTGACTTTGATGACCACTATTCGCAATGCCTATGCCTTTGACCAACACCTCAAGAACTTAGGCGGACGTATCTATGTTCAGGACGGCAAACTCATCCTCGAGGAGATGGGCTTTGTCTGTGAGGCGGCCAAACTGCAACTCACAGCTATGTACCAGACACCGCGTCGCAATCACCTGTACGTCGGTTTCGATTACCATATGATCGATATCGACATCCAACAACTCATCTCGATGATTCCGCAGTTGGATACGATGGTGCCTATGCTGCGTGAGTTCAAGGGGGGAGCACAGTTCCATATAGCGGCCGAGACTTATCTCAACTCCAAATACGAGCCCAAGACCTCGACGCTACGCGGAGCATGCAGTGTGGAAGGTAAGAACCTGGTGCTGATGGATAGCAAGACTTTCTCGACAATATCCAAGATATTGATGTTTAACCGCAAAACGGAGAACTTGATAGATAGTATATCGGTGCAGATAGCCTTGTATAAAGATGAGGTGACCGTCTATCCGTTCTGCGTAAGCATCGACAACTATATGGCAGCTGTGGGCGGTAACCACTACCTGGATATGAACTTCAACTACCACGCTTCGCTGCTCAAACCATTCTATATTGGTGTAGACGTGGGCGGCAACTTAGATGACCTGAAGATCAAAGCCGCCAAGTGTCGCTATGCCAAAGACTTCCGACCGCTCTTCCATAAAGATGCGGATACCCACAGCGCCGAACTGCGCCGTATTATCAGTTCCAGTTTGAAACGTAACGTCAAAATACAATAATTATGAACCGACTGATTCGTTCTACATTCATCTTTAGTGTCGCACTTATGACTCTTTCATGTGCTCGTCAGAATCCGTTCCTGACCGATATGAAGACTCCATACGGAGTACCTGCTTTCGACCAAATACAGTTAGAAGACTATATGCCTGCCTTTGAGGAAGGTATCGCTCGTCAACAGGCCGAGATAGAGGCTATCGTCAATAACCTCGATGCACCTACATTTGCCAATACAGTAGAAGCTCTGGACCGCACCGGTATGCTCCTGGAGAAGGTGAGCGGCGCATTCTTCAATGTACTGGAAGCCGATGGCAACGCCGAGATGGATTCGATAGCCAATATTATCGCTCCGCGTTTGAGTGAGTTGAACGACGCTATAGTGATGAACGAAGCCCTTTTTGCCCGCATCAAGGCTGTATACGATGAACGCGACAATCTGGCTCTCACACCAGAGCAGATGCGTTTGCTGACCGAGACCTATAAGTCGTTTGTCAATAACGGAGCCAACCTGCCGGCAGAGCAGAAAGAGCGCCTCAAACAGATCAATAGCGAGTTGGCTGTGCTCAGTCTGCGTTTTGGTCAGAATGTAGTGGCCGAGACGAATGCTTGTCAGCGTTTTATTACCGAAGAGGAACAACTGACCGGTCTGCCCGAGTCGGCTAAGGCTGCTGCGGCCGAAGAAGCTGCTGCGGCCGGTCATCCGGGAGAGTGGCTCTTTACACCCAAGCGCACCTCTTTTACGCCCGTACTGCAGTATTGCTCCAACCGCGACCTACGTCAACAACTGCTCATGGACTACACCTCGCGGGGCAACCATGACAACGAGAACGATAACAAATCTGTCATTGTGCGTGAGATGCAACTGCGTATCGAAAAAGCCCGCCTCTTTGGGTACGACAACCCGGCTGACTATATCCTTGCTGACTGCATGGCAAAAGACCATCAGACTGTTGACGCGTTCCTGCAAACGGTGTGGAAACCCAGTCTGCAAGCCGCTAAGCGGGAGGCTGCCGAGTTGCAACAACTCATGAACGAAGACCTGCCGGGCGAGCAACTGCAACCCTGGGACTGGTGGTATTATGCCGAGAAGTTGCGCAAAGCGAAATATGCCTTGGACGAAGAAGAACTCAAACCGTACTTCGAACTCAATCACGTGATGAGCGGAGCCTTCTGGTTGGCATACAATCTCTATGGCCTCAACTTCGAACCGCTGAACGACATGCCGGTGTACAATCCGGAAGTGAAGGTGTTTAAGGTAACCGACAACGACGGTTCGCTGGTGGGAATCCTCTATACCGACTATTTCCCGCGTGCCGGTAAACGTCCCGGAGCTTGGATGAATAATATCTGCCCGCAATATGTCGATGCTGACGGTGTTGACCATCGTCCGGTTATCATCAATGTAGGTAATTTCAATAAACCTACCAAAGATCAGCCCTCGCTGCTCTCGATGGATGATGTAGAGACCCTCTTCCACGAGTTTGGTCACGCTCTCCACGGACTGATGAGTAAGGCTCACTACAAACGTCTGAGCGGCACCAATACGCCGCGCGACTTTGTCGAGTTGCCCAGTCAGTTTATGGAGAACTACTGCTATGATCCGTATATCATGTCCATCTACGCCCGTCATTATCAGACCGGTGAGGTGATGCCTATTGAGTTGGTGGAGAAAATCAATAAGGCCGGCAAGTTCAATCAGGGCTTTGTGACTACTGAACTGCTCAGCGCCTCTATTCTGGATATGGATTTCCACGAACTGACCTCAGCCGACGGCCTGGATGTCAATGCCTTTGAGGCTCAGAGTATGAAGAAGATGGGTATGATACCGCAGATTATTGTGCGCTATCGTCCTACTTTCTACAACCATATTTTTACTACCGGTTACGAAGCCGGTTACTATAGTTATACTTGGTCTGCGGTGCTGGATGCGGATGCATTTGCGGCGTTTAAAGAGACCGGTGATATCCTCGACCAGGCTACTGCCCGCCGTTTCCGCCACTTACTCGAACAGGGCGGTACACGCGATGCTCAGGAGTTGTATTTGGAGTTCCGCGGTAAGCCGGCTGATGCACAACACCTGCTGCGTAGAAAAGGATTTATAGAATAATAGAGATGAACTGGTCCTATTTCCTCACATGGCGTCTTCCGGTAGCCTTAGCCCTGGTGGCTTTGGCTGTATGGCCTATCCATAAGGCCTACCGGCTGTTGCGTATCGGGGATTTGGACATGATTGACCACGGGGCTATAGAAGAGTCGTTCTTGTCCACTTTGTTGATAGGCATAGCGGCGGCCTTCTTCCCCTGGACAGGCATAGCGGTTATCGGCGTATGGATAGCGTTGCGGCATAAATGGTTGCTCTCTATGCGAGCCTTCCTGGCCTCGCTGATAGCTATAGCGGTATGCGCTGTGTGGTACGTGGTTATCCGGTATGCGGTACAATATTGGAATATTTTTTAACAACTGATACGATGAAAAAAACACTAACTCTTTGTTTACTTCTCACGGCCATGTGGTCGTCCTTGTATGCTGATGTCAGTCCTAAACGCGAGTTCCGTGCTACCTGGCTGGCTACCGTACAGAGTATCGACTGGCCGTACGTCAAAGCTACCTCTTCAGGTAATATATTGACGCAGAAAAAAGAACTGACTGCCTACCTGGATAAGTTGGTGGCCGGTAATATGAATGCCTGCTGTTTGCAAGTGCGTTCGCTGAGCGATGCCTTGTACCAGTCGTCTTACGAACCCTGGGCCGCCTGTCTAACCGGCACACGCGGTCAAGACCCCGGTTATGATCCCCTGGCATTTGCTGTTGCTGAAGCGCATAAACGTGGTCTGGAATTACATATCTGGGTCAATCCCTTCCGGGTCACCTCGTCCGGCAATGTTAAGGAGACGGACTTGGTGTATAAGAACTGCAAACAATGGCTGCTCAAATACGACAACGGCTCCTTCTCGGGCGTTATCATCGACCCCGGTTACCCGGAGGCGCGCGCGTATGTGAATAAGGTGTTGATGGAGATTATCAACAACTACGATGTCGACGGAATCATCATGGATGACTATTTCTATCCTTACGGCGGTACTACTACCGAAGACGCCACCTCTCGCTCCTTGTATTGCCCATCAGGTGCCAATGTGGGCGATTGGAGACGCTCCAATGTGGATAAGTCTATCAAGATGCTGTACGATAGCATACAGGCCGTTAAACCCTGGGTACGCTTCGGTATGGGACCTTTCGGTATTTGGACTACCCAATCGTCCGTTGCTACCAAATACGGTATTACCCTGCCTTCCGGCATCAACGGTCTGGATGACTATGCTGTACAGTTCTGCAATACGGTAGAATGGGTCAAGGGTGGTTATGTCGACTACATAGCACCGCAACTATATTGGGCAACAACTTCTTCCGGTCAGAGTTATCACCGTCTGTGTCAATGGTGGGGACAGACCGTGTGCAAACACTTCTCTGACCTGCTGCCGGGCAATAAGCGCGTCGACTTCTTCGTTTCGCAAGCTGCTTATCGTTTTGATGCCGAGGAGATGGGGCTGGAAGTCGATGATAACCGTAAATACGATCAGTTAGGCGGTCCCGGTTCGGTATTTTATAATACCAACTCATACCTGGTACAGAGTCAGCAATCAGGGGATCGTGAGATGCACCTCAAATTGCGTCAGTCGCACTTTACCCAATATGCTCTGCCGCCTGCGATGGATTGGAAGACTACTGTTACACTGCCTGCTCCCACCAATCTGCAGGTCAACGAAGGTACGCTGCAGTGGGAAGGCTCATGCGAACGCTATACCGTCTATGCTTGGCCGAAAGGACTGGATAAGGATATGGCGATGGAGTCGTCGCAATACCTGCTGGGTGTGACCTATTCCAACTCGTTTGCCCTGACCGATGTATCTGATTTAGCCAACACCACACTGGCTGTATGCCCGTACGACCGCTTCG
>Ga0256407_10007385_pt1 | contig 16556 bp, 13 predicted proteins | sample RumenRJG_04DNA_FD_193489 | JGI IMG/M metagenome (GOLD analysis project Ga0256407, IMG submission 193489) | Bovine rumen microbial communities from Lethbridge, Alberta, Canada - RJG_04 | ecosystem: Host-associated > Mammals > Digestive system > Stomach > Rumen | place: Canada: Alberta...
ACTGCATTCCTGCAAACGTTTCGCTAAAGACTCCCCTTGTCCGCTACAACAAAAAGGCGGGCGAAAAGTCGGCGCTTTACATGAACATTCCGATGGTCAGCGCGGTAATGCAGTCGGTTTCAAACGATAAAATGGCCATCGCCTTGGCTAAAGAAGGCGGAATCAGCTTCATCTACGGCTCGCAGACAATCGCCGACCAAGCCGCGATGATCGCCCACGTAAAAATGTACAAGGCGGGCTTTGTCTCTTCCGACACCAACATCCGCCCCGACCAGACTTTGCAGGAACTTTGCGACAAGATTGAGCAGACAGGGCACTCCACCGTCGCCGTAACAGAAAACGGCGAGCACAACGGCAAGTTGATGGGAATCATCACCGAGCGCGACTTTAGAATGAGCCGCTGCAACCCCAACGACCCCGTAAGCAAGTACATGACTCCCCTCAAGGACTTGGTCACCGGCCAAAGCGACATCACGCTTGACGAAGCCAACGACCTTATTTGGGAACGCAAAATCAACCAGCTTCCAATCGTCGACAAAAACGGCAACTTGCAATACTTGGTTTTCCGCAAGGACTACGCAAGCCACGAAGAGCACCCGCTGGAACTTTTGGACGACAAAAAGCGCTACATCGTCGGAGCGGGAATCAACACGCGCGACTACATGGAGCGCGTTCCCCTTTTGCTAAAGGCCGGAGCGGACGTTTTGTGCTTGGACTCGTCGGAAGGCTTTACCGAATGGCAGCGCCGCGCGCTTAAGGACATCCACGAAAACTTTGGCAAGGACGTAAAGGTCGGCGCCGGAAACGTCGTCGACGCCGAAGGCTTTAGGTTCTTGGCCGAAGCGGGCGCTGACTTTGTAAAAATCGGAATCGGCGGCGGCTCAATCTGCATCACCCGCGAACAAAAAGGCATCGGCCGCGGCCAAGCCACCGCTACAATTGAGGTTGCCAAAGCCCGCGACGAATACTACAAAGAAACGGGAATCTACGTTCCGATTTGCTCGGACGGCGGAATCGTTCACGACAACCACATAACCTTGGCGCTTGCGATGGGCGCGGACTTTGTAATGCTTGGCCGCTACTTTGCCCGCTTTGACGAATCTCCGACCAACAAGCTTATCGTAAACGGAAACTACGTAAAGGAATACTGGGGCGAAGGATCCAACCGCGCCCGCAACTGGCAGCGCTACGATTTGGGCGGCGCCAAGAAGATGGCCTTTGAGGAAGGCGTCGACTCATACGTTCCCTACGCAGGAAGCTTGCACGACAACGTCCAAATCACGACAAGCAAAATCATCCACACAATGTGCAACTGCGGAGCGGTTTCAATCCCTGAGTTGCAGGAAAAAGCCAAGCTTACTTTGGTAAGCCCCGCAAGTCTCCGCGAAGGCGGCGCCCACGACGTCGTTGTAAGGAACACGTCAATTCGCGCGCAGTGATAATAAGACCATAAAGCGGCGACAAACCAAAAACTGTCGCAAGACAAAAAAAACCGACCCAAACAGGTCGGTTTTTTTATTGGCCAAACAGCTCGCGAGTTTTGCCGATTTTCGCGCAGCGAAAAAGCGAGCCTTTCGGCGAGCTAGGCAAAACTCGTCAGGTTGCGTCGTCAGACGCAATCCTAGTATCCCATTTCCGGATTCGGGGCGGGCATTGCGGGCTTGGGCTCGGGGATGTCCGTGATGGCGCATTCCGTTGTGAGCATAGTGCCCGCGATGCTGGCGGCGTTCTTAAGGGCACTGCAAGTAACCTTGGCCGGATCGATGATTCCGGCTTCGATCATGTTGACCCATTCGCCTGTGTAGGCGTTGTAGCCTACGCCCTTCTTTTCGCTCTTGGCGCGGGCGGCGACAACCGCTCCGTCAACTCCGGCGTTGTCGGCAATCTGGCGAATCGGCTCTTCAAGAGCGCGGCGAACGATTTTATATCCAACCTTTTCGTCCTCAGACAAGTCGGCGGGAATAGACTCCAAAGCCTTTGACGCTTCGATAAGCGCAAGTCCGCCTCCGGCGACAACGCCTTCTTCCAAAGCGGCGCGGGTGGCGGCGATTGTGTCCTCAACGCGGAACTTCTTTTCTTTCATCTCAGTTTCGGTTGTGGCTCCGACATTGATAACGGCTACGCCGCCGGCCAACTTGGCCAAGCGCTTTTGGAGCTGCTCTTTGTCGTATGTAGATGTAGACTTTTCAATCTGGCTCTTAATCTCGGCGACGCGCTCGCTGATGGCTTTCTTTGCGCCCGCGCCTCCAACGATTGTGGTGTTGTCCTTGTCGATCTTGACAGACTTGGCCTTTCCGAGCATTGAAATGTCGGCGTTCTCAAGCTTGATTCCAACTTCCTCAGAAACAACCTGGCCGCCAGTCAAAATGGCGATGTCCTGCAACATGTCCTTGCGGCGGTCGCCAAAGCCCGGAGCCTTTACGGCGCAAACTTTGATTGTTCCGCGGATTGTGTTCAATACCAAAGTTGTCAAAGCCTCTCCGTCAACGTCTTCGGCGATGATGACAAGCGAGCGACCTTCGTTGGCTACCTTCTCCAAAATCGGGAGCAAGTCTTTCATTGTGCTGATTTTTTTGTCGTGAATCAAAATGTAGGGATCTTCAAAGTCCGCTTCCATTCTGTCGCGGTCGTTGATGAAGTAAGAAGAAATGTATCCTCTGTCGAACTGCATTCCTTCAACAGTGTCGACAGTCGTGTCCATGTTCTTTGACTCTTCGACTGTGATGACTCCGTCCTTTCCAACCTTTTCAATAGCGTCAGCGAGCATCTTTCCGATTTCCTCGTCGTTGTTGGCGGAAATTGTGGCGATGTGAGTGATGTCGTCAGCGCCCTTTACCGGCTTTGAATTCTTTTTGATTTCGGCGATTGTAGTCGCGACGGCCTTGTCCATTCCGCGCTTAACGGCGATCGGAGTCATTCCGGCGGCTACAGACTTGAGTCCTTCGCGAACCAAGGCATAGGCCAAAACAGTGGCGGTTGTCGTTCCGTCACCGGCGTCGTCGTTTGTCTTTGAAGCGACTTCGCGAACGAACTGGGCTCCCATGTTTTCGTAGGGGTCCTTAAGCTCCACTTCCTTGGCGACGCTAACGCCGTCCTTTGTGATTGTGGGCGAGCCGTATTTTTTGTCAAGCATGACCATGCGGCCGCAAGGTCCAAGCGTTACTTTTACCGCTTTTGCGATTTGCTCCGCTCCAGAAAGCAACTTTCTGCGGGCGTCTTCGTTGAACAACAACTGTTTTGCCATAACATTTTCTCCTATACATATTTTCCGTAGAAATTTAAACGGAAAGATTTTCTTTTTCTACTTATAAATTTAATAAAAAAAACGCGATTCGGCAAGGGGGAACGGAAGAAATTTTATATAGAATCTTTTTTCAATTTCCTATATTATACGAGGAAATGGAACTTCAAACCACGACGATACAAACAAAATCCGCGCAATGCGAATGCGCGATTTTTGGGAACGGAAAAAGGCCGCTGGTCATTTTGCCCGGCATATTCACAAAAAGCCTGATGCCATTCGCGCAAGGCGTCGCCGACCGCTACCAAAAATTTTTGGACGCCTATAAAGTCTATTTGCTTGACCGGCCGTTAAATCCGCCGGAGACTTGCGACGCAGCCTTTTTGGCAAAAGCGGCGGCCGAATCCTTGGACGCGCTTGGAGTTAAAGGCGCCTGCGTCGTAGGCATTTCCGCCGGAGGAATCGCGGCCCAAGCGCTTGCCGCATCCCGCCCGGACTTGGTCGCAAAATTATTTTTGGGCTCCACCACCGCAAACACAAAAGAGGCCGCCGCGCTCATAGAAGGCTGGGCGCGCTTGGCGGAAGAAGAAAAGCTTTCCGAGCTTAACCAAGCCTTTGCCCAAGCGGTCTACAGCCCCGCCTTTTACGAGCGCTACAAGGACGCGATTATGGCATCCCTTGACGGAGCGACAAACGCCGACCTAAAGCGCTTCGCCACTTTGGCGCGCGCCCTTTTAGGCTTTGACGCCGCTCCCCTTCTACCAAAAATCCAATGCCCGATTCTTGCCGTTGGAGCCGGGCAAGACAAAATCTTTGGCGCGGACGCCGCTCCCCAAATCGCGCGGCTTGCCGGATCCTCCGCCCGTTCCTACGTTTACAAAAACTACGGACACGCGGTCTACGACGAAGCCCCCGACTACGTGGACAGGATTTACGAGTTTTTTGAAGGATAGGCCGCCCCTTTTCCCTTGTTTTTTTGCCCAAACAGCGCTATAATAAGGATGAGTGGGGAAAAATGGAAATCGTAATTTACACTGACGGCGGATGCTCGGGAAATCCGGGACCTGGCGGCTGGGGCTGCGTGATTTTGGCAAACGGAGCCGAAACCCAGCTTTCTGGCGGCGAGCATGAAACGACCAACAACCGCATGGAACTTACCGCCGCGATTCAAGCGTTAAAATTTTGCAAAGACAATTACAGCGCCTCCGACGACGTCAGCGTTTTTAGCGACAGCCAATACGTAAAGAACGGAATCACAAGCTGGATAAAATCATGGAAAGTCAAGGGCTGGAAAAACGCGGCCAAAGAGCCGGTAAAAAACCAGGACTTGTGGAAAGAGCTTGACGCGCTCGCCTCCTCCTTTAGCGACCTAAAATGGTCGTGGGTCAAAGGTCACGCCGGAATCAAGTACAACGAAATTTGCGACTCACTCTGCGGAATGGAAATTGAAAAGCACAGATAAATTTTTTGCGGCAATTTTTATTTTCTCAAGCGTCCTCTTTTCTTGCGCAAAGGATTCTTCGCAAGACTCGGTTGACGCAATCTTAATAGAAAAAAAATCTTCAGCGCACAAATGGTTCGCGCTCACCAAAGACGGCTATCAAGAAGTTGACGCGCCGCAGCGCGCTTCCGCCGTGTTAAAAAAACCGTGGACCGAAGCCCTGCGCATTTCTTGCATGGGACAGTCAACGGAAAAAACTCCGCTGGACATAAGCCAAGGCGGCGCGCCAAGAATCTACGCGCTTACAAACAGGCTTGGCATTATCGTGATGAGCCAGGACTCAATAAAAGTTTTTAAAGACCCGCAATTTTTTGACGAACGCACCGCCGACAAGCTTGTCTTTATGAACGGCTCGCCGATTTATTCAGTTTATAGGAACAGTTACTTTAACGAAAAGATTTCGACCAACCAGCCCTTCCGCCCCTTCTTGATTCAATTCACCGCGGACTCCGGCGTTTACTTTCCGATTTTGACTTACGAAAACTTGTCGCTTCCGACAAACTCCGAGGTCAACGATTTTTGTTGGGACGGAAAAGAATGGTTTTGCTCGATCAAAAACTACACGCAGACAGAAACAAATTTTTCTTACCTAAAGTTTAGGCCGGAGACCGCGCTGCTTTCCATCTCGCCCGAAAAAAATCTTATCGCAATCCAAAAATCGTCGGAAGATGAATTCCGCCGCGTGCGCTCGCCAAAAGATTTTTCGGCCGCTCCGGCGCGCGTAAAAAATTTACTAAAAGGCCTCCCCGCCGACTTTGACTATTATGTTGAATGCAAGGATTCAGGCGGAGCGACCGCAAGGCAGTTCATTCATTCCCAAATAAAAAATCCAAACAGCATCGCTCGCGCGGTCGTTCAAATTAGCGGAACGTGGATCGGCGCGCTTTTTGAAGACGGAACCCTTTACTTGAACGGCGCCCTTTACGCGAACAAAATATTGAACAACTCAAAGAACTTGGCGCTGCGCTTGCCAAAACTCGCGCAAGGCTACAAGTACACAGACTTTGGATTTTCCGGAGCGACCCTCTTTGCGGCATGGGAACAAACAGACTTTTACGAGACGGGCCGCGCGGGCTTTTTGCAAGTTGACCTAAAGCCGATTTTATACAAGGACGCTGAATGATGAAAACAAAAAAAGTTTTTTTTGCCGCGCTGCTTGCGGCCCTCGCGCTGAATTTTTTGCAAGCCCAAGAAGCGGGCGGCGGCAATCCTAGCCAAGACCAAAACGCGCAGGGCGGCTTTCAAAATCTTTTTGGCGGCTCCTACGTTCCGGCAAAAAGCGCGAAAGAGTTTTGGTCGCAAGTTTCGCCCTTTGTCAACATTGGCGTGAACATAACGCTCAACACAGAAAGCAAGCTAAAAAGCGCTCCAAGCCCCGCCGCCTTTACTCTTTCCGTTGGCGGCATCTGGCCCAACAAAGCCTTTTTGTCATTCCAGCCGCGCCTAGCGTTTTGGACCAGCTACTACTTGTGGGACGGAAAGAACGCCCTTCCCGCCGAAGTCGAAAACCGCACGGCCTTTGTCCTAAACTTTATGCTGGACTTGCCCGCCGCGGCCACATTTAGATTTGAAAAATTCCAAGTTGAGGCGGGAGCCGGCCTTGGCGTTTTGGCCCGCGCGGCGCTCTTGGCCAACGGAGTTTCGGAAAACGATTCAGGCGCCAGTGGCAGCGCCGGCAAAGACAAGGACGAAATTCAAAATTGGTTTTGGGGCAACGCGCGCTTTTTGTACCTAGAATTTTTTGGCGCCTGGGAATGGAAGTTTACGGAAAGGATTGCGGCCGGCTTTGAGCTTAGGTACTACCTGCCCTTCGGCTCCTTGGCCGACGGCCGCGGCTTGACCGAAAGCATTTTCGCGCTCTCGGCCAAGCTGATTTTTTAACGAAAAGGCAAAGCGCTAAAAAAAGCCGCGACAGTCAAGCCGCGGCCTTTTTGGTCTTGCTACAAGTTCAAGTTAAATTCCGTTAAAGTGCGTCTCAACTTTTTCCTGGACGTACTTAACAAAATCCTCAATCTTCATCGTCTGCTGCTGCAAGCCGCTGGACTGTCTAAAGCGGACGGCAACCGTTCCTTCGGCCTGCTCACGCTCGCCCACAACCAAGATGTAAGGAGTCTTGTGCTCCTTTGTGATCATCTTGATTTTTGCCTTCATGTTTTCTTCCGACGTGTACGCGGCGGAACGGATGTCAGCGGCCAAAAGCGCGTCGTTGACTTTGCGCGCGTAGTCGTCAAAGGCGTTTGAAATCGGAACGACGGCAACCTGCTCAAAGGCAAGCCAGGCCGGGAAGTTTCCGGCATAGTTTTCGATCAAGATTCCAAGGAATCGTTCAAACGAGCCAAGAACGGCGCGGTGCAACATTACCGGATGGTGCTTTTGGTTGTCCGCTCCGATGTAAGTCGCGTCAAGGCGCTCGGCTGACGGAAGCTGGTAGTCAACTTGAATCGTTCCGCACTGCCACTCGCGGCCAAGCGTGTCGTACAACTTGAACTCAAGTTTGGGACCATAGAAGGCGCCTTCCTTGGGCTGAACCTCGTATTCCAAACCTGCTTCGTGGCAAGCGTCGGACAGCGCTTTTTCGGCGCGCTGCCAAGTCGCTTCGTCGCCAACGTGGTCGTCGGGCATTGTGGAAAATTTTACGACAAGCTCGTCAAAGCCAAAGTCGTGATAAACGTTCCTAAGCAATTTGCAGAACTTGGCGACTTCGCTTCCAATCTGTTCCTCTGTGCACAAAATGTGGGCGTCGTCCTGAACAAAACCGCGAACGCGCATAACGCCGTGCAAGGTTCCGCTGGGTTCGTTGCGAACGTCGTGGCCAAACTCGGCAAGGCGGAGCGGCAAGTCTTTGTAAGAGCGCTGTCGGCTTTTGAAAATCTCAAGCGCGCCCGGGCAGTTCATCGGCTTAATCGCGAACAAGCGCTTTTCTGATTCCGTGATGAACATATTTTTTTGGTAGTGGCCCCAGTGGCCGCTTCGCTCCCAAAGCGTGCGAGGCATAATCGCAGGAGTGTTGACTTCTTGGTAGCCGTCGCGGCGAACCATCTTGCGCATGTAGTCCTGCATGACGGTGTAGATTGTCCATCCGTTTGGATGCCAGAAAATCTGGCCCGGGTCTTCGGGGTCAAGGTGGAACAAGTCCATCTCAACGCCGAGGCGGCGGTGGTCGCGCTTTTCGGCCTCTTCCAACATTTTAAGATAGTCTTTAAGGTCGTTGGGCTTTTCAAAAGCGACGGCGTAAACGCGAGTCAACATCGGGCGGTCGCTGTCGCCGCGCCAATACGCTCCGGCAAGCTTTGTAAGCTTAAAGGCCTGGGCGTTTATTTCCTTTGTGTTTGAAACGTGGGGGCCGCGGCAAAGGTCGGTAAAGTCGTCCTGGGTGTAAGTCGTAATCGTCGCTTCCGCCGGAAGGTCGTTGATAAGTTCCGTCTTGTATTGGTGGCCGGCAAAAAACTTCAACGCTTCGTCGCGGCTAAGTTCCTTGCGAACAAAGTCAAAGTTTCCGGCCAAGATTTTTCGCATCTCTTTTTCAACCGCGGGAAAATCCTCTTCGGTGATTTTCTTTTCCTTAAAATCGATGTCGTAGTAAAAGCCGTTTTCAATCGCGGGTCCGATAGCGAATTCCGCTCCCGGAAAAAGATGCTGAATAGCCTCAGCCATAACGTGAGCCAACGAGTGGCGCACAGTCTGCAAGTGTTCGTCAACTGCCATTTTTATTGTCCTTATTTTATTGGAGGGAACCGGGGCACTCGTTTTCCGCGTTGCGGGCGGCGCACCATGTTCCTTTTTTGAGCGCGGCTTGAACGTCGCCGCTCTTTAAATATTCGTACAAAAAGCCCGCGGCGAAAGCGTCTCCGCAAGCGGTTGTGTTCACGATCTTCAAATTCTTTTCGGTGTCGGCCTCAAAGACCTTTCCCTTTTGCGCGGCGTAAGTCGATTTGTCTCCGCGCGTCACAATGAAAATCGTGTTGTGCTTTTTGCTTGCTGTCGTGAGGGCGGACTTTAAGCCCGCCACGCCACTCTTTCCTCCGAAGGTCGAAAAAAATTCCTCTTCGTTTATTTTAACTACCGTCGGCTCGCAAGCCTTTAACGTTCTCTTTAAGTCGTCGCCCCAAAAATCGACAAGCGTGATTTTTCCCGCGTCGCAAGCGGCCTTGCAAATGTCGCGCGAAAGGTCGTCGGGCCAAATCGCGGGGCGGCTTCCGGCAAGCAAAAGCGCGTCGCTGTCGCTAAGGCTTTCGTTGACCGCGTCCATCAATTCGTCAACTTTGTTTTGGGGCATTTTTTCAATGGCGGGCTCGCCTACGACCAACTCAGTCGTGGTCTTTGCCGTCTTGTCAAGGACAGTCCAACATTCGCGGGTGTTTCCGGGAATCGTCACGGGGCTAAGAAGGAGCGAATCCTTTTCGGCAAACTCGGTAAAGCGCTTTTGGTTCTCTTCGCCAAGCGGACAAACCACGCGAACGGAGCCGGCCTCCAACTGGTTCAAAACGCGCGCCGCGTTGACAGCCTTTCCCGAAGCCCAGACCCCGTACTTTTCGGAACGGTTCACCTTGTTAAGCATAAATGTCTTGAACGAAACAGTCCTCTGAATCGTCGGACTCAAACAAACAGACGTAATTTTCACAATTTTCTATTATAGCGAATCGCGGAATTTTGCGCAATATTGGGGGAAGGGGGAACGGGATAAGATCGGACAAAAATGACACCGAAAACGCAAAAGTCGTCAAGAAAAGTGTTGAATTTACTTGAAATACGCGCAATATATGATATAATATCCTACGTAGAATTTATCATAAATTTTGAGGTGAAATACTATGCCAAATATACGCCCCGTTTCTGACTTGCGGAACTACGCCTCCGTTTTAATGGATGTGCGAAAAAACATGCCTGTTTATCTTACAAAAAACGGCCGAGGAGCTTACGCCATCGTTGACATTTCAGAACAAGAAAATTACGAAAAAACAAAGGCCGCGCTAAAATTAATGGCGAATCTTCAGGAAGGTCGCATTTCCGGGGAACAAGAGGGCTGGCTTTCTGAAGATGACATCGACAATCACTTTGCAAAAAAGTTCAATGAAAAATAAAATCAATTACGCTCCAAAAGCATTGCAAGATTTGGACGAAATCTATGACTACATCGCCGTTTCTTTACAGAACCCAATCGCCGCAAAAAATACAATTCAAGGAATCAGAGAGACTGTAGCCGACTTAAAGACCTTGAACGACATTGGCATAAAGCTCACCCTGCCCTCACAAATCGAAACGCCATACAGATTCATACAAAGCGGCAACTATTTGATTTTCTACCGACGCGCCGACTGCAATGTTTTTATTGACCGCGTGATTTACAAAAAAAGGGATTACATCCAAGTGTTGCTTGGTGAATGAAGCCGCTCGAACTTGCAATTAAAGTCTTGCTTACGCAGACACGAGCGGCTTCACCCCCTCACACACCTAACCCTGTGTCCCTCCGCCACTTCGCGCAGCGGCGGGAGCGCGGCGGAGCATTCCGCCTTGGCGTAGGGACAGCGGTGGGCAAAGGGGCAGCCGTTTTCTTTGGAAAGAACGCTGGTCACTTCTACGCTGGAGGCTTGGGCCTTGCCTTGCGCGCCGTCGAACAAAACTTTTGTGTATGGGTGGCGGGCGTTTTGGAACAAGGTGGCGGCGGGAGCTTCTTCGACAATCGCGCCGCGATACATTACCGCGATGCGGTCGCAGAACCAGCCCGCAACTTTTAGGTCGTGCGTTATAAAGACAAACGAAAGGTTCTTTTTTGCGCGCAGGTCTTGAAGCAAGTTCAATATTTGTCCTTGGATCGAAACGTCAAGCGCGCTTACGACCTCGTCGCAAATCAAAAGCTCTGGGTCCATTATCAGGGCGCGGGCGATTGAAACGCGCTGACGCTGGCCGCCTGAAAATTCCGACGGGCGTTTTTCCAAATGTCGCTCGGCAAGCCCTACTTCGGCAAAAACTTTTTTTGCGCGCTCGCGCAATTCTTCCGCGCCGATCCTTTGCGGCGAAAACTTAAAGGCGTCGGTAAGAACGGACAACGTTGTCATTCTAGGATTTAGGGAACGCGCGGGGTCCTGGAAAATGTATTTTACGCGCCGCCTGTATTCAGCCAGCGCCTTTTTTTTGTAGTCGAATATGTTTTGCGGTGGAACGGATTCCTGGCCGGAAAGGCCGCCGCCCGCGCCTTCTTGGGCTTGCGAAATATTTTTGTTTGAAAGACCAAAACTGCCGCCGCTTTCCTGGCCGGGAAAATACAAAACCCGGCCGCTTGTCGGCTCGTACATGCGGACAAGCATGCGCGCGGTTGTGCTTTTTCCGCAGCCGGACTCGCCGACGATTCCCAAGGTTTCGCCTCGGCGCAAGTCAAACGAAACGTCGTTCACCGCGTAAACCAATTGGCCTTTTTTGGCAAAGAAGCCGGCCTCCAAGTCAAAACTCTTGAACAAATTTTCGGCTCGCAAAATCAAGTCGCTCATGCTTTGGCCTCCGCTTCTTTCCAGCAAGAATAATTTTGCGCCTTGCATTCTTCTTTGACAAAAGTGCAGCGCGGCTCAAAGGGGCAGCCCGGCGGCGGATTTTTGGGATCGACAACGCTTCCCGGAATGGAAAGCAATTTTTGGTCCGTGTAGCTCGTTCCAAATTTTGGAAGGGCGCTAAGAAGCGCTTGCGTGTAGGGATTTTTGGGCCGCTGGCAAACGTCAGCCGCGCTTCCCTCCTCCATAATTTTTCCGCCGTACATGACGATCATTCGGTCAGAGATTTGCGCCACCAAGTCTATGTTGTGCGAAATAAAAATTATCGAAAGGCCGCGCTTCTTTTTTAAGTCCAAAAGAAGGTTCACGATTTGCGCTTGAATCGTGACGTCAAGCGCGGTGGTCGGCTCGTCGGCGATCAATAGCTCCGCGTTTTGCGCCAACGCAAGCGCGATTCCAATTCTTTGCAACTGGCCGCCGGAAAATTGGTGGGGATAGTTCTTCAATCGCTTTTGCGGATCGGGAAGACCTACCTCGCCCAAAATTTTCGCCGCGCGCTCGTCGCTTTCTTTTTTTGTGATTTGAGGCTCGTTGTTTTTGTAGAGTTCGTAAAAGACAGAGCCGACGTTTTGCAAGGGGTCAAAGGAACGGCCCGGCTCCTGCAAAATAAGCGCAATCTTTTTTCCGCGATATGCACGCAGTTCCTTTTGGCTTAGCGCGGTGAGTTCCGTTCCGCAAAAAAATATTTTTCCTGACACGCGCGCGTTTGCCGGAAGCAAGCCCGGAATGGCGGTTGTGCTTACGGACTTCCCGCTTCCCGACTCGCCGACGATTCCAAGAATTTCTCCGCGGCGGACAAAGTAGCTTATTCCGCGGACGGCGCGGGTGGCGCTTTGCCTTGAGTCAAGGCTTTCAAAGTCCACGCGCAAGTCTTGGATTTGCAAGAGGGCGTCCGAGGGGGCGGCGGCAATCTCGGTCTTGCCAACAGTCTCGGCTGCGGCCGCATTTTTGTCTTGCATACGATTTTCGGCGGCGGCAATCTCGGTCTTGCCAACAGTCGCAGCTTTCATCGCCTTCTTTCGCTTCCATGTCGGGAAGACGGCGTGGTAGGGATCGTAGTAGTCGCGCAAGGCATCGGCCAAAAAGTTAAAGGCCAGCGTCGTGGCAAGCAAAAGCCAAACGGGATTCAAAAGCCAGGGGTAGCGGCTCAAGTTGCTGAGCGTCGATATTTCCCTGTTGATCATGCTTCCCCAGCTTACGGCGGGGTCGGCGATTCCCAAGCCCAAGTAAGAAAGCGTCGTCTCGCTCATGATAAAGGCGGGAACGCTAAGAGCCGCGCTTACAATCAAAAGGCTTGAAATCTGCGGAATGATGTGCCTAAAAATTATCGCAAGGTCGGGAACGCTTTCCAGCGCGGCGTTTTGGACAAAGTCTTCGCGCTTAATCGCGTGCACCATGCCGCGAATCGTTCGCGCGCTGCCAGGCCAGCCGACAAGCGAAAGGATCATCGTGATTATCATGTACGCCGTTCCGCTGTCCAACTTTGAGTTTAGCAAGGAACGCAAGAACAAAATCAAGTAGAGAGACGGAACAAGCATAAAGAATTCGGCAAAGCGCATCACCGCCCAGTCGGTCTTTCTGCCGTAGTAACCGGCGGCGCCTCCCAAAATCATCGCAAGCAGCATGCTTACGGCGGTGGCGACAAAGCCGATTGTGAGCGAGATGCGGCTTCCGTAAACCATTCGGCTGAACATGTCGCGGCCCAAGTTGTCCGCGCCCAAAAGATAAACGGGATACTCGCCGTCTGTTCCAAACAAGTGGCGGTCGCAGGGAATCGCGCCGAACAATTTGTATGGCGAGCCTTTGACAAAAAACTTTACCTTGTGTTCCGCTCCTTTTACAAAAGCGTATTTCCAGTTAATCATGCTGATGGTCTTGGCCTCTTTTGCGACCAAACCATTCTTTGTAAGTCGGATGTTGGCCGGATGGAAAGTGTTCTCCTCAAAGGTGAGCGTGGCGGGATAGGGCGCCACAAAGTCCGCGAAGATCATCGTAAAATATAAGAGCGCCAAAACGATTACGGAAGCAAGCGCGAGCGGCCTAGTCTTTATGTAAGCGAAAAATTTTTTCATCGGCTTAGCCCTCCGCTCCGTAACGAATGCGAGGATCGACAAGCGCCAAGCAAATGTCGCTTACCAACATTCCGACCAACACAAGCGCGGAGATGAACATTTCGTCCGCCAAAACCAAATTTATGTCCTGCTGCAAAACCGCGTCGTACATCAAGCGGCCGATTCCAGGATAGGCAAAAATAATTTCCAAAACAAGAGAGCCGCTAAAAAGTCCGGCCAACAAGTTCGCGCTTCCGGTGATGTAAGGGTTCAGCGTGTTGCGGAAGGCATGGTTAAAGTAAACGCGCTTTTCGCTGATGCCCCGCGCGCGCAAAGCGAAGATGTAAGGCAAGCCCATTTGGTCAAGCATCGTCGCGCGGATCATGCGCATCGTTCCGCCCGCTCCGCCCAAAAACGCGGCAAGCAGCGGAAGAAAAACATGGCGGCCATAGCTAAAGACAAACTTTGCGGGAGCCGCTTCAAAAGGAAAGTCGGGATACGCGGTGACAGGAAAAAGATGCGTCACGCTTGCAAAAAGCTGCAGCAAAATCAAAAGCAGCATTCCCGGAAAGGCGTTAAAAAACAAGGCAAAAAAAGTTACGCCAACATCCAAGCGACTTCCCGCCTTGCTTGAAAAATAAACGCCAAGGGCAAAACTTGCCGTCGTGATCAAAAGCAAAGAAATTAAATTTAAAAGCAAAGAGTTCCACAAGCGGGAACGGATCAAAAAGCCGACCGGCGCGCGAGAGATGAGGCTTACACCCAAATCGTGGTGGACAAAAACGCGCTTTAGCCACTTGGCGTACTGAACGTAAAAGGGCTTGTCGATTCCAAGCTCGGCGCGCAAGGCGGCCATTTGCTCGTCCTGGAATTTATTGTCGCTTGCGGCAACGTTTTTTGCGCCGCCCTCGCCTTGCGCTCCAGCCATAATTTGCTGGGTCATCATTTGGTCAACGATGTCGCCGGGAGCCAGTTCCATCAAGCCGAACATCGCAAGCCCCAGCAAAAAAAGCAGGGCCAACATCGTGACAAAGCGGCCGGCAATAAATTTGACAAGAGGACTCATTCTAGTTCCTGCCGTTGTACTTTATCGCAAGCATCGTAAGGTCGTCAAACTGCGGAGCGTCGCCGACAAACTTGTCAACCTCGCCGCGGACAACGCCAAGCAGCTCTTTTGGAGAAGCGTCTGGATTAATGTTGAGCGCCTGCACTGTCCGTTCAAATTCGAACAACTCGTTGGCGCCGTTTGTCGCTTCGGGAACGCCGTCTGTGTAAACAAAAAGCGTCGCGCCCTTTTCCAACTTGATTTCGTAGTCGGTGTATATCGAGCCTTCAAAGCCGGCCAAAACAAGGCCGTGCTTGTCCTGAACAAGCTCAAAGTTTTTGCCCGGCTGGCGGACGGCCGGGAACTCGTGGCCGGCATTGGCCGCGGTTACGATTCCTGTGTTCAAGTCCAAGATGCCGAGCCATGCTGTTACAAAGAGGCCTGCTTCGTTTCCTTCGCAAAGCTGATTGTTTGCGTCGTGCAATATTTGCGCGGGAGACGGAATGTTTCCAGAAAGCGCGCGGTTTTTGATAATCGTTTTTGCGATTACCATAAAGAGCGAAGCCGGAACGCCTTTTCCCGAAACGTCGGCGATTACAAGGGCCAAGTGGTCGTCGTCGATAAAGAAGAAGTCATAGAAATCGCCGCCGACTTCCTTTGCGGGATTCATCGAAGCGTAAAGGTCGATGTCGTCCCTCTGCGGGAATACATGGGGCAGCATGTCGCTTTGGATTTGCGCCGCGACGTTGAGGTCGGCCGAGATTCTTTCGCGCTCGCTTGTTTCGTGGATAAGCTTTTGCATATATTGCTTTGTTTCGCTGGCCATCGTGACAAGCGCGTTTGAAAGGCTTTGAATTTCGTCCTGCGTCTTGATATTGGGGTCTTCAAAGTTAAGGCTTTCCACGTCGTCTCCGCTGGCCTTTGAAATAAAGTCAACGGCAGAATTTTGAAGGGACTTCAACGGGTGAATCAAGCGGCGGTTGAGCCAAAGAACAAGAACAATGATAAAGATCGCGGCGCAAATAAAGCCGGCAATAAGGATGTTAAGCGGATAAATTCGAATCGTCGCGTCGATGTCGGACATATTGATGTCGACGCTCAAAACGCCCAAGGTTCTTCCCATTGAATTGCGAATGACAATTGAAGTCGTGAACACGCTTCCCCACTCGGTTTTGTTGGGATAATACCAGTATTCGCCGGGCTTGCTGTTTTTGTAAAAGGCCAAGTACTGTCTGGCAACGTCGGCGGGAAATTCCGTTCCGCTCAAATCGCCCAAACGGTTGGTCATTCCGTTGGCGTAGTCTTGGGCGGTGTTGCCGGTGCAAATGTATTTCATGTTGTCTTTGTCGTTGTCGTTTAGCGGCTCGATCATGTAAAGCCAATCAATTTTGGAGTTGCTCTTTACAAAGTCAAGGCGCTCGCTCAAGGCCTTGTGCGCGGCATCCTGTTTTCCGGCGACAATCGAAATTTCAACTGCGTCCCAGTCAATGCCGTTGGCCGCCAAATTCAAAACGGCTTCCTCATAATCCATATATTTTTGGACCATGCCATTATAGTAAGTTTTGTAGCCGATGATTCCAAGGCAAACGCTAAGCATGATCGTAAAAATTTCAACCGCAATCAAAAGGCTCGTTTGCAATTTTTTCTTTGTCTTTTCCATAAAAGCTTTCTCCATATAAATTCTATTTGCTTCTCTTTGTCAAATTAACTACAATGTGAGCGACGCTTACAAGCGCCAAGACAATCGCAAAGACGACTGTCGAAGCGCCTACGCTCCTAGAAAGGAAGACAGTGCCCATAACGGCAGGACCGAATGACTGGCCGATAAAGTCGGTGAAGTTGAAAATGCCCATCGCTTCGGGAACGCCGTAACTCTCGCACTCTTCGAGCATAGAAAATTGAGCTTGCTGGACGGAGCGGCCAAAGCCGTTCGCCAAGCCCAAAAGGAAAATGGCGGCGAGCAAGCCCGCAAATGTTCCAGTCAAGGCAAAGGCCAAAAGCGCCGCCGCGCTCAAGACGCCCGCCGCGTAAGGGCTTACAGGGCCGGTTTTTTGAATCACCCATTTTGTAAGGCCGTTTCCCAAGTATATGGCAAAAATCGAATAAAGCATCATCAAGGCCGCGACCAAAACTTCGCTCAATCCATTGGCGTCTGAATAAAGCGGCAAGTAATAGT
>Ga0256407_10007386_pt1 | contig 16556 bp, 16 predicted proteins | sample RumenRJG_04DNA_FD_193489 | JGI IMG/M metagenome (GOLD analysis project Ga0256407, IMG submission 193489) | Bovine rumen microbial communities from Lethbridge, Alberta, Canada - RJG_04 | ecosystem: Host-associated > Mammals > Digestive system > Stomach > Rumen | place: Canada: Alberta...
GAATAAATCCGATAAAATCAAGCCCGATGCCGAGTTTCTTTTGCGACAGAGAACGAAGACGGCGACACATTTCCAAATCGTGCGGGTCTGTTCCGTTGTTCAAGATGACTTGCGGGCGAAACTTTGAAAGCTCTTCCCTTACGTTTTTCTCGCATTCAGGGTATCTTTCGCAAAGAGAGTCTACTAATTCTACAAAAGAACTTTCCGCTCCTGCAATAGCCTCTCCTGTGCATTTTTTTATAAATTTCTTTTCGGCACTCGTAGGCGTAAACTGTGATGACAAAAAGCGATACGCCGAGGCTTTCAAAAAAGAATACGCATTTAGAATAGAAGTGATTTCTGGAGTTGTAACGATAATAGAATTATGCGTCATTAGATAGAAATCTAGTGTATTATATGCAGCCCCTGCTCCTAGGTCAAGAATAAGATAATCCCCCTCTAATTTAGAGAGCTTTTGAATAAGGGCTTTCTTTATAAAAAAGTCCATATTTGCTGTTCCCGGCAAAAGACAATCGCCTGCAATAAACTGCAAGTTTTCCACTGTAGTGTCTTGCAATAGCTTCGTTACATCGGTTACTTGCCTATTGATAAAATTCCCGACACCAGCGTGATTATTTTTGAGACCTAATAAAGTATGTAAATTAGCCCCGCCTAAATCCAAGTCTACTAAAACGACCTTTTTTCCCTGCTTGGCTAAACAGATAGCAAGGCTTACTGCAACGGCACTTTTTCCAACTCCGCCTTTGCCACTTGCAATGGGCAACATATGTACCATACTTTATAGTATAGGAGGTATTTGTAATTTTTTCAACTTTTTATTATATTGTAAGTATGACTAACTACAAGAATTTTTTGATTTTTTCTGTAATTGCTGTTTTTTTATCGTTTTTTGCCCTTTCTGGCTGTTCAAAAGCGGGAGATAATCTTGTTAGCGAGGGTATGAATTCTTTTAAAAAGCAAGATTATGATGCTGCTATCACATACCTAAATCAAGCTCTCGAAAGTGAAACTAACTACTCTAATGAGCTTATTTATACTTTGCTTGCTAACACCTACACTCAAAAGCACGATTGGAACACTGCTATTGAATATCACAAAAAGGCTTTGGAGCTTCGTTCTGATTACACAAGCTATATTCTTTTAGGGGCTCTTTGCCACGAAGCACAAAGAGATGAAGAAGCTGAAAAAGCGTATAAAGACGCGATAGACTTAGCTCCGAAAAGAGCAGAGGCTTATGGCAGTTTGGGTGCGCTTTACTTAAAGCAGGAGAAGGTTGATGAGGCTATAGAGTTTCTTGAAAAGAGTGTTTCTATAAATTATAGATTGGGAATTGTTCACGCAGATTTGGCGGTTGCTTATGCTTTGAAAGGAGATAGCGAAAAGGCGTATGCTGCACTTGGAGAGGCAGAAAAGCGAAAAGCTGAAAACTTCGACTCATTCAAAGCTAGAGTCGATTCAATTTTAGGCAATGCTCCATCTCTCACAAGTGTTCCTACAGCGGACTAAAATGCGCTTATAAGAAGATAAAACAAAGAATAGCGACTGGAACAAGGTAGGCTGCGAAATATTCGAGCTTGCCTTGTTTTATGAGCTTCATCAAGAATGCAAGCGCGAAAAAGCCCGATACAAAGGCTGCTATACAACCTATAATAACTGTCAAAACTCCTATACTTTCGTTTACATCGCCTAAATCTTTTGCTTCAAGGATAAATGCTCCCAAGATGGCAGGAATAGACACTATAAATGAATATTCTCCTGCAGTTTGTCTGTCCACTTTACAAAAGAGAGCTCCTGCGATTGTTGAACCGCTGCGACTGATTCCTGGCAAAGTTCCTACTCCTTGCATAAAGCCAATAAAAAGGGCTTGTAGAGCATTTGGCGGATTATTATCGTTAGCTTTTTCTTTATTGCCTTTTTCGATGATTGCCGAAACAATGAGCAAAATAGAGGTAATCAAAAAGCCAATGCAGACAGCTTTTATCGGAAGTTCTGGAATTACTTTGCTTGAAACAATACCCAAAACACCTGTTACAAATGTCGAAATGATGACGGCAACGATAAAGCGGCGATTCTTTGCTTCTTCTTCGTCAGCGCATTTTTTTAGCGTAATCCAGCGGAAGAAGACAAGAAGCAATGCTGCTATTTTCTTTCGGAAATACAAAAACACTGCAAGCAAAGTTGCTAAATGCAAAAACACGTCAAACAAAAGAGGAACATCATTAAGACCAAAAATTGCTTGTGCAATTTTGAGATGTCCAGAGCTAGAAATCGGCAAAAACTCCGCGATTCCCTGCAAAATACCTAGTAAAATACTTTGAACTATAGTCATATTTAGTTTAACGGCTTTTGTAAATACTGTATTTAGCTTATAATCTAAATTATGGAACTGAAGAATAAAACTTATGGTATTGTTGGATTGGGAATTATGGGCGGCTCTTTTGCAAAGAGTATCCGCGAAAATATTTTGAGCCAAAACGGCTCGACGGGGAAAATCCTTGTGTGCAACAGAAGCACGGCTTGTTTGTCGATGGCAACGTCAGAGGGCGTGGCAGACGAGGCTTTCACTAGCGACAAAGTGGGCGATATGCTCAAAAAGTGCGATGTGGTTTTTATTTGTCTTTATCCGCACGCAACGGTCGCATTTTTGAAGGAACACCGAGATGATTTCAAGGCGAACTCTATTATCACGGATATTTCGGGCGTGAAGGGCATTTTTAACACAGATTTAGCTCTTCGCGATGATGTGGATTTCATCATCGGGCACCCGATGGCAGGAGGTGAAAAAGAGGGCTATGTGAACTCAAATGCACAGTTTTTTGTGAATCACAACTACATTCTTTGTCCGACTGAGCGCAACAAGAGTGAAAATCTTGATTTTATGCGCTCTCTTATCACTGCGATGGGTTTTTCTCGCATCACCGAAACCACGACTGACACTCACGATTACAAAATCGGCTTTACATCTCAGCTTTGTCACGTCATTGCTTCGGCTTTGGTGGAAAGCGCGGAAGACAGTGCAATCACGGCGTTCGGCGGAGGCTCTTTCGAGGATTTGACTCGCATTGCTATGATTAATGCGCCGCTTTGGACTGAGCTTTTTATTGCGAACAAAGAAAAACTTTGCGCTCACATCGACAATTTTGTTTCACAAATGCAAGCGTTCAGAGAAGCAATCGACACTGAAAACGCCGACAAGCTCAAAGCCATGCTCGAAGACACGAGAGAAAAGCGGCTTTTGATGGGCTCTATACGCACTGTGGTGAAATAGATGCAGCTTTTTGCAATGCTTGGAATAATGGGTGTTGAAAATAGATGTGGATTTTTATATAATTAGGAATGTTATGACAGAGCAATTACTAGACGGCGCAATTCGCCGCGTTCCAGATTTTCCCAAGCCGGGAATCCTTTTCTATGACATCACTAGCGTTTTGGCGAATCCTGACGCTTTCAAGTATTGCATAGACCGCATGGTTGAGCTTTACAAAGACAAAAATATTGATGGTATCGCGTGTATTGAAAGTCGCGGTTTTCTTTTTGGCGCACCTTTGGCAGATAGACTCGGAATCCCGATTGTTCTTATTCGCAAAAAGGGCAAGCTCCCTGGCAAAGTTTATTCTTGTTCTTATGCGCTTGAATATGGAACTGCAACAGTTGAAGCCCATATTGAAGACATCAAAAAAGGCGCGCATTACATCGTAATCGATGACCTTGTGGCAACAGGCGGAACTTTTGCAGCGGCTCGAAATCTTCTTGAGCAGGGCGGCGGTATTGTTGACGAGTTCTTCGGCGTTATCGGTCTTCCTGATTTGGATTATGACAAATCCCTCGCTCCAACAAAAGTTACAACTTTGATTAACTATCACGGTGAGTAACAGCCTCAGGCTGCTTTTAAAAATTCACCTGTAAAAATTGTCGTAGGGTATTGCTACGGCAATTTTTTTTATATATATTTATGAGCAATATTTTTACAAGAAATGCTGTGCATTACAAAACACGCTGTGCATTACAAAACACGCTGTGCGTGGGAGGAAGAAAAAATGATTGAATTAAAAGCGTTTGTGCTTGAGGGTGATGAGGCGATTTTGCGAAAGGAATGGGAATACATTCGCGATTTGGCTGAAAACGAAAACGGCTTTACAAATTTGAGCCACGGTATCAGTTGGGAGGATTTTTTGTCTTCATACATTCCGCGAAGGCGGCAGTTTGTAACAGGCGAGGGCTTGGAAGAGGGAATGGTCAAGCAATTTGATTATCTTTTGTGGCGCGATGGCGAAATTGTGGGAATGTATAGAATCCGCCCAGAACTCAACGACTTTTTGCGAAGTGTTACAGGCGGACACATCGGCTATGGCATTAAAAAAGAATATCGCGGCAAAGGATTAGGCACTCAAGGCTTGAAGTTGGCTCTTGAAGTGTTAAAAACAAAGACAAAAGACAGTGAGGCTTATCTTTTTGTTCATAAAGACAATCCCGCTTCGTTAAAGGTTATGCAAAAAAACGGCGCATACATTGACCACGAAACCGATGAAAACTTTTGCACAAGAATAAAGCTTTAGGCATTTTTTTATGTGTAAAAATCAATTCTAGTGTGCAGGTATTATCAGAACAGATCTATTTTACTAGATAAGGGTATATACAACTACTAGATAAAGCACTCTTATCTAGCTAGATAAGAGGGTATTATCTAACTAGATAAAGGGGTCTTATCTAGTAGGTATATATACCCCACTTCTAGCTAGAAAATCTCTCTGCTCTAGGCATTTTGAAAAGGCTTATTTTTGTGTTGAAAGAAGCTTATCTATGAGTTTTTGCCAGTCCTTTTGGCTTCTAGCTCCGAGATACATATCCCCGACTTGATTTCCGTTTGAATCTACAAAAATTGTTGCAGGAACAGCTTGAATGTTTCTCAAGAATGTGCTCATCATCTCTTGATTTGGGATTATGTGAACGTAATTCGCGCCCGTTTGTGTGATGATTTTGTCTCCGTCGCTTTTTAGCTTTGGGTTCACATTGCCTTTTCTGTCTGTAATGTCAATCACAATGCCCACGACTTCAATGTCTTTGTTGCTTTCGTTTATCTTTGCAAGCTCTGGCATTTCACGAATACAAGGAGGGCAAAAAGTCCCCCAGATATTTACGAGGGTGAGCTTATTCTTTGAAAAAATGTCGCTTGTTACAGTTTTACCTGTCATATCGATAGCTGTAAAAGAGATTTTGCTCCCTGCTCTTTGCGCAAAACACAAAGCTGAAATGCACAAAAGAATAATGATTGAAAAAAGTTTTCTCATGCTATTTTCTCCTATATAACTGAGAATTGTATAAAAAAAAGCACCTCTGTTTAAGAGATGCTTTAGAAGTGGTGCTAATAGGACTCGAACCTATGACATACGGAATATGAGTCCGTTGTTCTACCAACTGGACTATAGCACCAAGTGATGTTCAATATATTATCAAATTACTTTAATCGTGTCAACTGCCTAAGGCAGCTTTTTACTGCGAAGCGTGTTTTTCACACACAAAGTGAGTTTTTCCAAACAAATTACGAGCTGAAAAAATTGAACCATAGGCACAATAACGATTGAACCTCAAGCACAATAACGATTGAACCTCAGGTAAAATAGCGACTGAACCTGAGGTAAAATAACGATTGTTCCTGTGTTTTTTGAAAACAGCCTTCGGCTTTTACAAAACAGCCATTGGCTGTTATTTTTCGATTTCAAAGGAGATGGATTTGATTGGCTCTACCATTTCGGAGGGAACCCAGCCCTCTATATTGTTGAAACTGATGTAAAGCCAGCCTTGTGTTTCTTCGATAATACGCACTCTGTTTCCGCCGTGAATGTAAAAAGAAGTCTTTGCGCTCTTTTCTGGAATAGGGTAAATGCTGCCACCTGTGAAAACTCCATAAGGCACGATTTGCCTTGCTGTAAACACAATGGCGCACACGAGAACACAAATAAAAGTAAAAGAAAAAATAAAGGCTTTTGCAAGTTTTTTCTTTTTCAAAAATACGATGAAAAGCACAAAGCTTGCTGCTGTTAGTATCCAAAACAAAATCGGTATGATGACATAAGGCTCATCTTCTCCATTCACTAAGCCCATTGCAGTTTCTACTTGTCTGCGCACTAAACGGGTGTTGCTAAAAGGCAGACTTCGCCTCTCTTTGTCGCGTAAACGGGAAAGAACTGCGATTTCGGTTGAAACGGGTTCTGCTATCTCTAGTTCTTCATTGTCGCTTTCTACTGGTGTAAAGGCATAGGCAAAAAGGCTTTTTTCTTCTTCTTGGGCTTTTGTGTTTTCTTCTTTTGTGGCTTCCATGATGTGAAGAGAGCCAGTAGATGATAGCGATAAATCTTTTCTAGTGCCTGAATAAGAAGTTACGGAAAGTTTTACGTTCGGCAAGCTGACCACACCAGGAACGAGAGGAGTCCATGCAAAAGTAGCGATTTTTACTTTGTTTGAGCTAAACTCTTTTCTAGTGTTAGAAGAAAAATCATATTGCTCTACAAGGCGGAAGAGTGCATTTTCTGGAATATTCCACGAAAAAGAAGCAACTTGAATGAAGTAGCGTGCATAGACTGTAAAGACAATCTCGTCTCCTGCGGCTGCTGTTCCGTCTTTTACGCCCATATCATACTCTAAAAAGATTTCGGGAGCGATGTCTTGAGGATTTTTGTAGACTTGGAAAGGCGCGAAAGGAATGGAGTAGTGTAAATCTTCTATGTAAACTTCGAGATTAGGAAGTTCATAATATCCGTCTTTATAAAAAGCAATCCATAACTCTATTAAAGTGCCGCTTTGTCCTTCATCTTCTACATACGCGCTCTTTTTTGCTGCAAGACAAGTTACATCATCGGGAAGTGCTGGGCTTACAAACTCTACGCTTGCAGGTGAAATGTCTGGTAAATGTAGGGTGAAAAGCGTTTGACTGCCGCATACTGCGCTTTCGCTTTGTGCTAACACTTCGAGAGCAAAGAGAGAGTGCGCTTGAAAAATAAATATAAAGAAAAGGCAGAGAATTAGTAATCGTTTTCCAAAGATTGATTTTGTGGCTTTTCTTGATTTTTCCATTGTCTTTTATCGTTCTCCTGAATAACTGAAAATACTGCGTCTTCTGCGCTTCGAGTGCTTTCCGCCTCGTTTATAGGGAGTAGCTGTTGCTCTCCTGCCCTTGTTTTACTCTCTTCTCTTTGTTGAATAGACAGCTCTAAGTTTATCTTTGCATTGTTGTCAGAGCTGTTGATGAGAAGAGCTTTTTTGAAATAAGAAGCCGCTTCGTTGTATTCTCCTTTTCTGTGCGATATTATGCCCATATTGTAATAGGTTGAAAAAAGCACTGTTTCTGGCGCATCTGGGGCTATTTCTTCAAAGCGGGAAAGAGCCGCATCGCTTTCGTTTTGCATAAGATAAGTTGAAGCAAGTCCGTAAAGAGCGTATTCTTTCAAAAGAGAGTTTTTAGAAGACTCTGCCCCCTCTACAGCCCGCAAAAAGTCTGCTGTGGCTTGTCGATACTTCTTTTGATGATAGTTCCAAGTGCCTTGTAAAATGTGCTTTGACTCATCAAAACTTGCAGAACAAGATGTGAAGAGAGGTAAGAGCACAAGAGAGGCTGCTATTATTTCTCTGCGCTTTAATAGAGTCCAATCAAACTCCCCAATTATAAAAGAAAGAATAAAGAACATTATGGCAAGCGAGAGAAAGAGAGATTCTCGCAAAATTGTCTTTTCTTCGTATGAAACATGCTGACGGTCTAGCGATGAAGAAGATGACGAAATATTTGAAAGGATTTTCAAAGCAGAGCCTAACTCTGTTGCATCTACAAAGTCTAATGTCGCTGTTTTTACGCCCTTATTGCGCTTCACAAGTGTCTTTTTAGCTTGTATAGACTTTATTGTATCTCGTATTTTCTGGCTTCTCAAGGCGGTTTTGATAATCGTTGTGCCATCTCCTGCGTATACTTCGCTTTCGCTTTCGCTTCCAAAGCCTATAATTACTACTGAAATGCCGTATTTAAGCGCATTAGAAAGAGCTGCAGCCATCTTGTTGTCGGTTTCCTCTCCGTCGGTAAAGACCCAAATAGAAGCCGCCCTTGAGGATTGAACAGGAAATGAGCGTATAGCTTCTTCTATGCCCTTGCCCAAAGAAGAGCCTGCTGCGCTCATAAGACGAGGTGAAAGGGTGGACAAAAGAGGCTTTATGCTTGCGCTGTCTTCGGTCAAAGGAACTGCTATAATGCCATCGCCTTTTGCAAGTACCACAGAAACACTTGTGCCGTTCATTCGCTCTAAAAGCTCGGAAGCGTAAGAAGTAGCGGCTTGAAGACGTGTGTTTTTTTCAGGTGCGTCTTTTGCTGTCATGCTGTAGGAAATATCAAAGACAAAAGACACCGCAGCTCCCGCCTTTGGCACAGGAACTGCCTCTGCACCCCAAGAAATGCCTGCATAAGAAAGAACTAAGCAAATCCAAGCTAAAGCTCTCAATAGCTCTCTAATGACAAGGCTATAACGCAAGCGGCGGAAAGAATGTTCTTGCAAAGTGCTAGATGTGCCGTAGTTTGTCTTTAGCGACTTCAAAAGCCTAGTATAGTGATAAATCGTGTAGATAGAGGCGGGTATGAGTAGCAAAAGTGCATAAAAAGCCCAAGGTCGTGCAATTTCTATGTTCATAGAAGCTCCTGCAAATACATTCTGCGAATAATCCAAGCCAATAAGACTAAAGCGATAGAGCCTAGAATAAAAGACGAGGAAAAATAAGTGTCGGTTGTGTGTACATGGTAGCTTTGCGCTAATATTTGCTCTTTTGCTATAGAAGCGATTACAGAAGAGAAATCTGCCATATTTTCTACGTTATAATAACTGCCACCAGCATTGACCGCAATATCTCTGAGCTGTTCCACATCAAAGTCGGAATTAAAATGACCGGAGATAACTCGTCCTGTCTTTTTATCTACATATTCAAGAGGAACTGTGCCTTTTGTTCCTAATCCTAAGACGTAGAGAGAAATATGGTTTTCTTTTGCCATACGAGCCGCTGTGTTTGGGTGAACCATACCCGCGTTATTCTCTCCGTCTGTGATTAGAACAATGCACTTTTTTGGTGCGCTAGAAGTGAGCAAATGATAGACTGCTGTAGTTAAACCCGTGCCGATTGCGCTCCCGTCGCCCATTTCTCCAATCGAAAGCTCTTCAAGCCTTTTTTGAAAGATATTGTGGTCAATGGTAGGGGGAACTACAACCGCCGCCTCACTTGCCATAGACACAAGGGAAAAAGAAGTTCCAGAGTTTGCATTTACAAGGGTTTTCACAACTTGCTTTGCAGCGTCTAATCTTGTTTCGTTTGCTATGTCTTTTGCTGCCATAGAAGGACTTGTGTCTAAAACAAAGATGATGTCTGCTCCGCGAGAAGTGTAGATTTTTTCTTGATGATGAAGAACAGGGCAAGCAAAGGCGATTACTGCACAAATGTAGGAAAGAGCGCAGAGAAGCTCTGAGATTTTTGAAAAAATGCTATGTATGCCGCCTGCCCAAGTGAACTCTACACCGTTCCAATCGCAAAAGGTGAGAGGAAAGGAAATGCCTGAAAAGATTTTGAAGCGGCGCGCTATGTATAAAAGCGGCAAGAAGAGCAAAAGCAAAAAAGCTGCAGGATTTTGAAAACTAGGCATTTATCACACCTCCTTCCAAACAAGAAATAGCCTTGCATACCGTTTCGCACATTTCTTCCCTCTCTCCGCTCAAAAGGGCGGCTTCGTGTTGAGACGGTGGCAAGAGCTTTGAATCTAGCGAACCTATTGCATAGCGAATATAATCTGTGCGGTGAAAAAGGGATATAAGTTCTTCTATTCTAAGTTTTTGAGCAAAATGCTCTGTTTCTGAAGAGATTTTAGCAAAGATTTCTTCTAATTCTCTTGTATCATAGTTAGAAAAAGGCTTATCGAAGCGATAAGAAAGATAATCGCGCGTGATTTCTTGCAGTCTTTCGCAAAAATCACTGTCGGCAAGGCTTTCTTCTCTTTCTAAGCGATGAATTCTTTTCATAGCACGTCGAGCATTGCGTCCATAGCCCATAATTATCTTCATTCTGTGCAAAAATGCTATCACGCTTTGTATATGAGCTAACAAAAAGCATAATGCTGTAAACAACAAAACACAGCCCACGATTAAAGCATAGACGACATATATCGTTCCTGGAGCAAGAACAGGAGGTTCTGGCGGTTGCAAAAGAGTTGAATGAGTCTTTTCGCTTATGGAAAGAACGGAGATGTTTTCTATTTTTACACTGCCTTTTTTCTTTCTGTCTTTGCTCAAGCCCGAATAATACAAGATGTCTTGTATATCGAACTGTCTAAACATTACAACTCCAGGCTTCCAAGGCACAAAAGAAATAGAAAGATTGTAATCATTGCCGTTGTGAGAAAGAGAGATTTTTTTTACTGTGTAGTTATTGAAATCTGCTGCTGATAAAAAGATAGGGTATTCGCTTTTTAACTCTGCTTCAACAGTGTCTTCGTCGTCAAAAATAGCAGCAGAAGTACGGAAAACGTATTGAATTATTACATTGTCGCCTACGAAAATCTCGTGAGGAGAAACTATTTGCGTTGCTTCAAAACTCTGCGCATAAACAGAAGTGCATAAGAGCATAGATAATATTGATAGAAGTAAAGCGGAGAAGAAAAATCTCAATTTGAATAAAAAAATCATCTTCGCTCCCTAGATGCAAAATAGCGTGTTAAAACAAGTACAGGGTCGTCTGTGGTTGAAAGGATTAAAGGCACGCCACCATAGCGCACACAGTCTTCTTTCCATTTTTCCACACGAGCTTTTTCTGCATCTCTCCAAGAGCGACGGAAGATGCTTGATGAAGTGGGGAAAATGCAGCGTTTACCTGTTTCTGTGTCGGTAAAAGGAATTGAGCCTGTGTCTGGAAGCTCTGAATCTATGGGGTCTGACACACGAAGAGCTATGACATCGTGTCTTTGAGAAAGATAAGAAAAAGGCTTTTTCCAATCTCCCACTCTGAAATCAGAGATGATGAAAATAAGACTTCTTTTGCGCAGTAGCTTGCCTGTTCCTGTTAGGGCATTTACCAAATGAGAGCCTTTCTTTTTGGCTTTTTCATAGTTTTCAAATTGAGAAAGCAAGAGCTGTACTGTGTTCTTTCCGCCTTTTGGAGCTAGAGCAAACTCAATGCGGTTAGAGAAAAATACTGCACCTACGGGGCTTGAAGATTGTTCAGCCACAAGGGTTAAAAGCTCTCCTGTTTCCACAGCAGCGTCAAGGCGAGTTTTGCCATGAGAGCCTGTGTACATAGACAAAGAACGGTCTATTACCAAAAAAATATTTAATTCTCTGTCTTCTGCAAAAAGCTTAACATAAGGCTTTCCAAGGCGAGCAGTAACGTTCCAATCAATAGCCCTTACATCGTCGCCTCTTAAGTATTCACGAACGCCGTTAAACTCAATTCCCTGTCCGTAATACATTGAATGAAAGTTTCCGATTCTAAGGCTTTTTACAAGAGAGCGGGCAGCAAGCTGAAGCCTTCTTGCTCTGCGAGAAAGTTGTGTATAGTCTTGTTCTTTCATAAAAAGAAGCCTTTTTTATAGAAAATTACGGAACTGGCATTAAAGCCAAAATGCGAGAAATGAGCGTATCTGCGTCAACTCCATCGGCTGCTGCTTCATAGGAAAGCACAAGGCGATGGCGCAAAACAGAATGAGCTACAGCCTTTACATCTTCAGGAAGCACATAGGAGCGACCTTGAAACAAAGCCTGTACTTTTGCACATCTTACCAAGGCAATACCTGCACGAGGGGACGCACCAAAGGATATATAGCGGGAAATGTCTGATTTCTTTGCGCTGTCATCGCTCAAAGGGCGTGTAACTCTTACGATAGATACGATATATTCTATTATCTTTTCTTCGCAGACAATAGCGTCAACAACAGAGCGGCACTTCAAAAGCATATCTGCATCAAGTATCTGCTCTACAGGATAAAGAGAACTTCTTCCTTCTGCTTTTACGATGTTAACTTCTTCTACAGGGCTTGGATATGGCACTTGCACCTTTAGCAAGAAGCGGTCTAGCTCTGCTTCTGGCAAACCATAAGTTCCTTCTTGCTCTATCGGGTTTTGTGTGGCTAAAACAAAGAAAGGAGAGGGCAAATGATATGAGTTTTCGCCGATTGTAACCTGTTCTTCTGCCATAGCTTCAAGCAAAGCTGATTGCACTTTTGCAGGCGCACGGTTTATTTCATCAGCAAGCACGATGTTTGCAAATACAGGACCTTTTCTCACTGTGAACTGACCGCTTGACTGTTCATAAATCAATGTTCCCGAAATATCGGCAGGAAGCAAATCTGGCGTAAACTGTACGCGCTTAAAGCTCAAGCCCGAAATTTCAGCAAATGTTTTTACAGCAAGGGTCTTTGCTAATCCTGGCACACCTTCAAGCAGAATATGTCCGCCTGTGATAAGTGCTGTTAAAATACCGTCAACTATCTGCGACTGCCCTACAATACGGCGACCAACTTCACTTCTGCACCGCTGTACAATGGTTCTGCATGCCTCCATGTCAGCGTGTGCAATAGTCTCATCTCTCTCCATCATAAACCTCTTGATTTATTTCTCTGTATAATATCAAAAAACGCCTAGAGCGTAAATATAGTATTTTGGAGAGTTTTTCTAAAGAGAGCAAATCATTCTTTTAGCGACTTGCTTCTACTTCGTCGTGCTGCTTGTCGAAAAGACTCATAACATGGTCGATTATCTTTTGCTTTGGGTCTTCCTCGTCTTCAGGCAATGACGCCATGTATTCTTTTCTAAAGCTCTTGCAGTCGTAAACAGGGCTTGCTGTGAAAACCATATTATCTGGCTTGATGATGTCGGCAAGCATATCATCAGGATTTTCTGGGTCTATGTGAAGAGATAAGCCGTTTATAGAAACAAGAATCATCTTGTCGAAGAGTCTTAAATAGCTATCGATTTCGCGCAAGCCTCTTTTTGTTTCTGGCTTTCCTGGGCGATAGCGAGTGCCAGAAGGGAAGACTAAGATGACTTTGCCCTGCTTTTTGCATTTGTCCATTGCCTTCATAGCTGCAAGGTTGATTTTGCGGGCTTTAGCTTCTTCGGTTGCTCTTTGCTCTTCATCTTCGATTTTGTTTAGAGAGCGAGTAGGATAAATCACAACTCTTGTGAAAGATTCTGCAAAGGCGCGAACCATAGGATTATCTTCATTGAGCTTCATTCCTGCGATTGCGACAACTCGGCTTGCAAGCTCTTTGCATTTTGCGCTAGATGAATGTTCGAGCAAATAAATCAAAGCTGGTAAATCAAGGTTTGAGTAATGCTCCATTAAAATAAGTCCGCTTTTTCCGCTTTCCACAGCGTCGAAAAACTCCTCAAAGTTTTCAACACCTCCTACATGGCTTCCTTCTGCAAGGCTTTCACCAGCGAGTTTATCCATAAAAGTGCGTGTTTGCGGATTTGCTTCTTCATAGACATTTGTTTCATTGATTTTTGCGTCTGCTTGTGCTACTTGTGCCATTTGAGCAAACATAAATCCGTATTTTTCTCTAATAGATTGACCTGACATAAAAAACCTCACCAATCAAAAGTATATTTTTTCGTTTCTCTTAAACAAAGTATTTCTGCAAGAGCTAGATTTAGGCTCTGCTTTACGCCGCTTTTAGATGTAACAGAAAACTCTAGCTTTGCACTTTGCATTTCATTTGCAATATCATTGCCGTACACAGCCGCTAAAGTCTGTATGTATTCGCTTTTGCTCATCTTTTCTCCTGTGAAAACAGGGGCTAATAAAAGCTCTGTGTAATCCTGCGTTTCAGAGGGAAGCAAAGACAAAAATTGTGAAATCGTTTCTTTTGAAAGCGTCAATGTAAATGATTTGCCGCTGTTCGTTTGCTCAAAAAGAGGAGAAAGAGCGTCTTTTTCACTCGCCGAAAAAGTGGTTTCCATATCGATAGAAGCACCCTTTCCCGTCTTAACCGCTACTTTTTCTCCCTTTCGCTCTTTTAGCTCTGCTGCTATTTCTGCTTCGTCAAATAACTTATCTGTACCAGACAAGCTTTTGATTAAAGAGTCAAAGTTTTGGCTGCTCTTGGAAGAAAGTGAGAGAGTTATAGAATTGTCTGTGTTGTGCTTTACGCCGATTTTCTCTGTGCAAGAAGTAAAGACGACAGAGAAAAACATAAAGCCTAGGATAAAAATAAAGTCTTTCATTATAAAGGCAAATAAACCTTGACTCCACTAGAGAGCAAAAGAGAACTTGCAATGCTCTTTCTTGGAGAAAGCGCAGAGCCGTCTGATGAGTTAAAGACAGTGTACTGCACGTCTTGCATAAGAGCAATTTTCACAGGACCTGCTTGCCAACCGCTTGTAGTAAAGGAAAGACCGATAATGCCAGGGAAAACAGAGCCTTTAGCCTCTTCGCTGCTTCCTGGAACTTCTGCATTTCCGAATGTAACAACAGGACCTGCATAAGCTCTGACATAATCGGAGAATGTAAGAGAGAGCAAAATAGGAAGCTGAACTATTCCCATTTTGTTGTCGTATCTAAAGATAAAGCCTAAACCTGGCTCTAATGACCAAGGTGTGTATCTGATGTTTGCCTGTGTTGAAACTCCTCGGAAATTAAGAATAAAATCCTTTGCAGTCAAGACTGACCAGTCCATGCAAAGCGAAAAATCTGCCACAAAGTCGCTAGAATTATTATAGCTTTTTCTATTGCTACTATTATAAGAAGTCTTTGAAGTGCCATTACTCCCTTTTGAAGTGCTAACAGCTTCTCTTGTTGCAGATACAGTGCTGCTTTTTGCGCTTTGTGTTGTGGCAACGTTTGACTCATTAGGGCGGGGATTAACGTTTATTTCTTTCTTTTTAGTAGGTTCTAAAACTCTGCCCGTGCCCACATAGTGCTGTTTCCAGTAGCCTTCTGATAAAGATGAAGTGATAACTCCCGTTTTTGGCCCGTCAGAAGCGCAGTGAATAAAAGTGCTTTCGTCGATTAAAATGCCCACATGAGAAATGTTGTTAGAGCTTGTTGTGCGGAAAAAGACTAAATCGCCGATTTCTCTGTCAGCTTCTGGCACAAGGATTGCAAAGGTGTACATAGCTTGTGATGTGCGAGGAAGCTGAACGCCTACGCTTTCTCTAGACATAGCATAAACAAAGCCAGAGCAATCAAAAGCATCAGGGCCTGTAGCTCCACTTTGGTATCGAGTTCCGATAAACTTTTTGGAGTAAGTTACAAACTTATCTCGCTCTGGAGTTATGCTTTGAGAAAAAACTTCTGTAGTACAAAAGACAACAAGCAAAAGAGAGAGCAATAAAAAGTGTGCTTGAGAAAAAAAATTTTTTGGTAAAAGAAATTTAGAAAAAGAGTTCATTATAAGAATAATCGGCAGAAATGGAGATTTTTGCAACACTATATAAAGAGAATGAGAGGGAAGAGAAAAAGAGTAAAAAAAAGTAAAAAAAATGCAATTTTTTTTGCAGAACCTATTGACCTTTTTTTTCTCTTTTGCTAATATAATAAACGTAAAGCGCGCCGCTGTAGCTCAGTTGGTAGAGCAATGGACTGAAAATCCATCTGTCGTTGGTTCGATTCCAACCGGTGGCACTAATACCTTACAGAGAAATCTGTGAGGTATTTTTTTTGTCTTCTGCCTATTTTGTCGAAACTAATCCTTTTATTAAATACACATACAATGCTGTAAATCTTACCGACGGTATTTAATGAATCTTACCATTGGTAAGAGCTGAATCTTACCGACGGTAAGATTGGAATCTTACTGCCTGTAAGATTGACGTCTTACCGATGGTAAGATTAGAACGTTAGTGAATCGTGAATAAAAATAATATTTGTCCTTAAAAGTAAGAAAACTTGTGCCATAATAAAGCCTATGGAAGAATTAATCGAAGTTTTTAACGACACTGAAAGATTGTATACATCTGATGAAGAGCTAATACAAGCCGTTGAACGCACTCAAAAAGTGCAAAAGCTTTATTTTGCTAGTGACGAAATAAACTTGTCTTTATCCGATTTGAAAAAGTGGGAAAAAACAAAGATAATCGTGAGCAAGAAAAAGAGCTTTGAAGCTGCGATGCAACACTGCAGACAAGGGGAAAAGGTGGCTGTCTTAAACTTTGCCAATAGTTTAACCCCTGGAGGAAGCGTGCTTTTTGGTGCAAGGGCTCAAGAGGAAGATTTGTGCCGTGTTTCAACCCTTTATGCTGCTCTTTCTGATGAATATATGGAAGAAAACTTTTATGTAAGACACTGCAAGGATATGGATAATTTTTTAGGCACAGATGATATAATCTATAGCCCTAATGTTAAAGTTTTCAAAAGTGACATAAATTTTGAACTGCTCGATAGAAAAGATTGGTTCGATGTTGATGTAATCACTTGTGCAGCACCTGATTTATCTGATATAAGTGGTAATTTGAGCCCTAGCAAGATAGCTAATCTTCTAAATAGACGCTGGAGGCGCATTTTAACCGTTGCCGCAGAAAATAGCTGTAGTGATTTGGTTTTGGGGG
>Ga0256407_10007389_pt1 | contig 16552 bp, 14 predicted proteins | sample RumenRJG_04DNA_FD_193489 | JGI IMG/M metagenome (GOLD analysis project Ga0256407, IMG submission 193489) | Bovine rumen microbial communities from Lethbridge, Alberta, Canada - RJG_04 | ecosystem: Host-associated > Mammals > Digestive system > Stomach > Rumen | place: Canada: Alberta...
ATCAGAGTCATGCCGTCTTTATGCAGCCAGCCAGTGATGTCCTTGTAGCCAGCTTCTATCATCTCAGCTATTTCATGCTCAGCGTCTGACATCTTGTCTTCTGGAATAGTCAAGACCTCATTTATCCAAGTTGTTTTAGCTGCTTCAAATGGATTGTAATGGAGCATGCTTTTGAAGTAGTCTTTGCAGTTTATGAAGATGAACTTGTCATTCACTTCATCAAGCATTTCAGCTGGAAGGCCACGCTTAGTCCCTTCAAACATCAATGGGCATCTATGCTGGGCCTTCTGCAAGTTGAATGGCGGAGTGATGATGTGGAATCCATTTCTAGTTGGGACTTCATAGATCTCATTGCAGATCTTCTCAGCCTCCTCTTCTCCATGCTTGCAGTCTTCATGGATGATCGTCTTGATGAGAGCAATGACTTCATCTTTAGTCCAGCCATGCATCTCATCATTGTCAAGGTCTATTATCCATTGCTTCTTGCGTGACTTATGGTTCTCGCAGTAGGCTTGCCTAAGAAGATGCTCAGGCTTGACAGAGTAGTTCTTGTTGCGGATAGTCTCAAGGATCTTCTGCCCCAAGTTCATCAAGCAGTCGAAGTTGTCCTTAGGCGCGGCTATCAGATATGCTCTAGCATTGCAGCTCTTGCAGAGCTCCTTGATTGCAGGGATCTTAGCTTTCATGTAGTCAAGATTGTCTATGTAGTAAGTGCGTATCAAGCGCTGGGCTTCAGAAGCTCCTAGCTGGTTTGCCAGAGCTTTGCAGTCTTTTGGACGCCTCATGACATGCACAATGTACCTGTCATTCACGTCAATGAAGTCCATATGCTTCATCAGTATGTCAAAGTTGTCTATCTCCATTCAAGCCTCCATTTGCTGGACATATTATATCAAAAATGGCAAAGCTCTTTGACTGAAAAAGAAAAATCTCCACATTCCTGTGGAGATCTTCTTTATTCATCATTTTGGAAATAATGCTCAGGAAAGGCAAGACAACGCCCAACTCAGTGGCAGCAGCTGAACTCTATTGGGAGGATCAAGAGAGAGCAGTCATTTGGGTTGAAGCTCTGGCTGTCAAGCCTCTTTGAGTTCTCTAGCACTTCATATGGCTTCAGCACTCTGCAATGGTCTGCGACTATGAAGTCACCGTCCTCTATGCCAGCGTCAAATGCGTCTGGCACAATGTCGCCATAGAACAAGTTTGCGATGTACTGCTCATATGTGTCTTCATTGTTGTCTTCTTTTACGTAGTCTACATTGTTGTCATATTCATCTTCACTATATACAAGAGCTATCAAGCAGACTTTAGACCCAAGCTTGCCGCTGAACTTGCTTCTCAGCTTGCTGAGGTCTGCGCTGCCAAGCTTGACCCATCTGTTCAAGTCTTCAAGCTCGCATGCCCAGTCAAAGCCAGTATGGTATTCAATCCATTCTTGTATGTTGAATGTCAGCACATTCTAGTTCTTCTCTGTCAAGTCCTTGATGCGAGCAGCAGTAGACTCAAGCATCATGTTTTCAAGATGTCTTATTCTTCTAGGTGTCAAATACTTCATTTTAGTTGTCCTTTGTTTTATTTACTGCATGCATTGAAAACAAAAAGCCTAAGCTTTTATGCTTAGGCTTTTGCCATGAAGGAAATTAAATATGGAAAGAAATAGAGGATTATAGTCTTCAACACCCTGTGTCAAACATCGCCATGCCCCAAGAACAATGGCAGAATGCAGACTTTTACTGCAGTTTGCATAGCTCTCCATAGAATGTTGACTAGTGCTTTCCATGTCTTGCCATGCGTCACGACATACTACCATATGCAACTGTCTTCCGCTGGCGCACATGCTGAAAATTTGCCAGCGTTCAAAATCCAAAAAAGGATCTAAGCTCGACGCATTGTCTTGTCTAGCATTGTTGCCCAGCTTGCCAAGCCATGCATGCCGTAGTCCATGCATTTACGGGATTCGAACCCGCATTCATTCATCATCCGTGAATTTACAATTTAATTTGCTGTATGCGTCATGCCAACTCTACAGATAGTTGGCTTTGGTCAGAGATGCGGGGATCGAACCCGCGGACTCTTGATCCCAAATCAAGCGCTGAACCAGCCCAGCTCATCTCTGAAAAAACCAAGACATGCTTTGGAAGTTCTTTTATAGTTAGAACTGCCTAAGAAACGCTTCGAGCCTATGGCTTGAATTGGTATTCCAAAAGAATGATGTTTGCAGTTTGCATGTCTTATTGGTAGCGGGTGCCGTAGTTGCAACGGTGGTGTTCTACCATGTGGTTATGAGCCACACAAGGGCGCTCTCCCTAATACACCCGCAAATTGGTGGATCCGACGAGGAGGTGCGCCTCGTGTCCAAAATAGTCTTGTTCACAATTCATTCACAAGCTTATGCTCTGCTTAAGTTCTCTCTGCTGCAGCAAGAGCAATGACTCGCAGGAGATTTTGTGGAAATGACTGACCTCAAGCGCTTCCACTTATTGAGGACGTTCCGCTAGGTAATGATGCGGCTGTTGATACCAACGAACGATCTCTCAAAGCCACAGGTTGTCTTACTGATGTGTTTCAATCAAGCAGCCATAGCGTAATCTTCGCCATTTAGTTGTTTGCATGTTTTATAGAAGACATACTCTTCTGCTTGCATTATGTCCTTGATTCTACTTTGTCGAATCTACTCGGACCCATAAATTTCGTGCGTTACTTCTACTCTGCGTAAGAGTCAGTGCTAAGATGAACGTCAAAAGTCTTCTCTGAACCGCCCCACTTGAAGATGAACTCAATGTTGACGTCATCTCCATAACGGTAGTTCATACGAGAGTCTTCACGCATCTTGTAAAGGAACTTTGTTGGATTGCTCTTTGCAAAGCTGATGTACTCATCGTAGATCGCTTTGTCCTTGCACTTCACAATGTAGTCAGCTATTCTGATGCCAAATGAACGACCATCTAGCCCAACCCAATAAGTCTTACCAGGACCTTCATCAAATCCATGGACATTTATCCACATCAGTGCACTATTTGGCCATGTCACAGTCTCATCAAAGATATGGTTCACCCAATGGATTTCTTCAGTTGAGTTTACCTTCTTGCTGAAAAGCTTCTTCAGCTTCTGTATAATCACACTTATCACGCTCATGTCTATTCTCCCTAGTTGTTATTTTACTTCTTTATTTACATTTGGATGATTTGCTTGGTACCGCCAGAGGGATTCGAACCCCCAACAAATTGGTTCTAAGCCAATCGCGACTGCCAGTTGCGCCATGACGGCATAGCTCGACGTATGTAATCTGGAATTTCAAGTTCAGTTTTGGTAAATTCGCTGTTAGCGTCGATGGTGCTGGGTCGTAGAATCGAACTACGATCTTAGGCTTATGAAACCCATAGTTTTCCGCTTAGCTTAACCCAGCAATACACGATCCATTTTTTCTGACTCTTGTTCTATCATCTGAACTACTGACGCACGTTGTTGGTGCATCAGGCAGGACTCAAACCTGCGACTAAGAGTTTTGCCGTAGAAATATGATTGCTGTTAGGACCGTATAAATAGCCAAGACACTTTTGAAAACTGGACTCGAACCAGCATCTCCGAACTATTAGTCCGGCGCTTTACCATTAAGCTATATGCCCGAAGGTGGACACAGATCAATTTTGCTGTCAATGCCTTGATGAAATGGCGATAGCTCATTTGAGGGCTCTTACCCCAACTTTTAACGCATGAAATCTATCCAACATGCATTGCTTTCTTGACAGCGCCACCACGTGTACAGCTACTGCCAATTATTCAAAAAGACAAGATGCACTTTAGAAGAGTTCCGTTTGGACTCGAACCAAATTCCAAGCTTTGCAGCTTGTGCCTTAGCCTCATAGACAACTGAACTAGTTTCACAATATGTTCGCTGTTTGCATCTTAGATGGAGCATCAGAACAGTTCCGCCCTGTCAACCTTCTCCATGGCAAGGAGACGCTCTGCTAATTGAGCTACTGACGCATTTTGGCAGGACCAGAGGGAATCGAACCCACATCTCATGGTTCGTAGCCATGTATTCTATCCGTTGGACTATGATCCCATATCTCGACTCGCTTTTTTGCTTCGAATTTGCAGTTCAAATTTTTTAAATTGCTGTATGAGCCGATGGAGCACCTACGGGGAATTGCACCCCGACCGTATGGATGGAAACCACAAGTTCTGCTATTAAACTATAGATGCAAAAAGCAAGACGCAAGATTTACATTCTATTTAATGACTGAACATAGAAGAAGTCGTGAGCAGTTCGAAGGATTTGGACCTACAATACGGCTGCTCGAACCGTTTCATTGATTCATTTTAAGTGAATTATGTTTACCCATTGTTTAACTTTGCAGTTTTACGTCTTAAAAGGGAGTGTTTGCAGAGCAAGTGTTTCACCGGTAGCTACCAACTTGCTTTTCAACTGACAGGACCCACATCATCCACTCTTTCAGAATGCCTAGGGCTAGGAACTTGCGCGTTGACCTACGTACATCACATCCCATGAACACACAACCAAAACATGTAAATCAGCCGTGCACCCGGGAGTCGAACCCAGCGTCTTGGCAGATTCTGCGGCCGCACTTCTCTGCCCTGTTCTCTTGGCCTATCTCCACATATCTTCACTGCTTAAGACAGCTCTGATACATCCTAATTTGAACTATATGCACGATTTGGTCGATTCCGAGAGACTAGAACTCCCAACAGCCTCAGTGTAAATGAGGTACGCTAACCATTGCGTCAGGAATCGAAAGCATGACACGTGTCTTGTATATCCGAATTGGTGGGTATAAGATCAATTTTGCTGTTTGTGTCATCTTGGTGCGAATACTTGGACTTGAACCAAGAACTTCTTCGTTATCAGCGAAGCTATCTAACCAAATTGATATATATTCGCATTATCAAGATCCAAGTGGCCAGACCACTATGTACGTTGCGCTACCACTGCGCTAATGCTTCACTATAGTAAAGCATGCAAGATTCGAACTTGCGACCCACGGCTTACCAAGCAAAGTGAAGATTGCTGTATGGATCTTAAATGGTACGGGAGGTGAGATTTGAACTCACATACAACACTTTATAAGAATGCCGCCTTAACCAGTCGAGCCACTCCCGTATCGGTGGCAAGGCAGCAGACTAATGCCTTAGCTTTCTAGCATTGAGTAGGCGGTTGCATTTCCAATGGCGGATCCAGAGAGAATCGAACTCTCCTCTTCAGATCGACAGTCTGAAGTCCTAGCCGATGAACGATGGATCCAAGCAAGACACGCAACGCTCATTCGCTAGATTTGAACTAGCATAGCGAGCACCACTATTTCTCTGCCCTAGTCAAATGTCAACCAGGCAAAGATGATCCATAAAAGTTGAATAGCTGTATGTGTCTTATTGACTGGAGCCCGCAGAGAATTCCGAGATCCCGACCGGCTGCTTACAAGGCAGCTGCTCTGCCGCTGAGCTATACGGGCATTAAAAAGCAAGGCACATTTTTTCGCAGATAAAGCGTGTAAATTGCTGAACGTGCCTTATATGCATATGCTTTCAACAACCAGTCTCTATATCACAGCAAACAATATATTCGATTAGCATACGCAAAAATTGGTGGATCCGAAGGGAGTCAAACCCTCTATTTGTCTGCTTGCAAAGCAGATGCCTTTATCACACTCGAGCCACGGACCCATAAAACTAGATGCATTTGGCATTGCAGTCGCGTCTTCCACTTCCGCCATATCCCGCACTTTGGGCAGGATAGCTGGACTTGAACCAGCACGTCTTTGCAGACAACTGTTTCCATAGCATAGATTGCTGTTAGCATCTAGACAAATGCTTGCTGCAGGCTATCAACTGGGCTTTCAGCCCATCATTGTTCTCCTAGAGGAGAGGTGTCCACACTTCTGCGCAAGCAGCTTGAAAAATCTACATTCAATTTTCAAAGAACAATCCATATTATACACCATCTAGAAGCTTTTTAAACACCAGATGGATGTTTTTCATCGATGAAATTTATTTACTAGTTAGAACGTCACTGTGTCAAATGTGCTGCTGCCAGACACTTTGTAGGTCACGCCAGCAGTGAATGTCATGGAAGCAAACACAGCGATGTGGTCTACAACTTGCGCTGTAGCTACTGGCGTTGCATTGCTGCCAGCATATAGCGACAATGCGCTGCCATCATTCGTATAGCATTTCAAGGCACGGTCCACTGTCTTCGTGTAGTCTTTGCCGCAGATGTGGACGAACTTGTCAGTGGAGTTCCATTCTGCCTTGTAGATGTAGAATGTGTCTTTCTTCGTAGTGTGGTCACGCTCCACCAGGCCTTTGTTGTTCAGCCGTCTTAGCTCATCATTTACAGTGGTGTTCTCGCCGTCCAAGCATTCTGTGTAGCCTTCATTCCGGTTAGACACTGCAATGTCGAACAGCTGCCATTGGGCCGTGAACACAAGCTATGGGAAGTTCCTGATGGCAGCAATATGGCCTTCATGCAGCCACATCTGGTATTCAATGTCATGGCGGGCATAGTTGCCTGTCGTAGTAGTGGCTGTTGGGTTGTCAGAGTGGCAATGCTGAGTCCCGCCAGCGCCGTATTCTGACAGCGCCAAAGGCTTATGCAAGTTTGTGATGATGTTTGTGACACGGTTGTTCAGCTGTGATGTTGGGTTGTTGCTTGCCTTGTCGATGTACCAGCCGACGTAGATGTTGCATCCGAACCAGTCTACGTTCGGGTTATTGTAGTATGAGGATGGGTTGGAGTAGGAGTGGGACATGACATATCCAATCCATCTCTCAGCATCTATTCCTTTGATTAGAGCATAGTATTCCTCTATCTTCTGCTTGCCGAAGTCTTTGTTGTCTGTTGACGTCTCATTGGATAGGCCCCAGAAGATGATGCATGGGTGGTTGAAGTGCTGCTCTACCATGTCTTTGTACTGCTATGTCAGATGCGTGTAGTAGTCTTCTGGCATTGTCGACTAGAGCTTGTTGACGCATGGGACTTCTGTCTAGACGATGATTCCAAGCCTGTCGCACCAGTCATACACTTCTTTTGGATGTGGGTAGTGCGCGAGGCGGATGAAGTTGCATCCAAGCTCTTGGATTATCGCAAACTCCTGCGCATAGTCTGAGTCATTCAATGCATTTGCTTTTCCAGCAAGGTCGTCATGCATGCAGACACCTCTTAGCTAGTATGGCTAGCCATTCAGCAAGAAGCCAGTGTAAGGCTGTCCGCCTATGTTCTAGTTGATGACATATGAGTAGTATCTGAATCCATATGGACGTTCATATCTGTGGTAGAGGTCTCCGTCTTTGTATATCTCCAGCCTCACTGTGTACAGATATGGATTAGCTTTTCCATTCCACAGATGCAGATTGCTTCCAGATATAGTTGTAGAGAATGTCTGCTCTTCTCCATTGCTTGTCTTCGTCTGCGTCCACTCATAAGTCCCATCTGTGATCGTGCATACAAGCTATGCTCCAGCTGGAACAGCAGTCTTGACAGCGACTGACGCAGAGCTGCTTGTCACAGTTGATGTTATGTGGAAGCCGTCATATCCATACTTCATGTCAGGCAAGCATGGGCTAGTGAACAACTTCACATTGCCAAGAGTAGCATTGAAGTTGAAGTCGCCAGCTGCAGGAGCAAGAGAGCTTCTTGTCGTGTTGCAAAGCGCAACTTTGATGTTGTTTGTCCCACGATGCACATGTTCACTTATGTCAAAGAAGAATGCGTTGTAGCCGCCCCAATGAGTTCCAACCTTCACATTGTCAACATATATGTCAGCGCTCTAGTCAGCATGCTAGAACCACAAGTAGGCTGGTTGCTTTGCTTTGAGGACAATAGATGTCTCAAATGCAAATGTCCCTTTTGAATAGTTGGAAGAATGCCCATCTATCCTGTTGACAGAGTATGGAGTCTCAATGACGTTTCCACCATATCTCCATGTTGGAAGTGACTTGTTAGACTGCTCAAATGGCGTCTCTTGCACATATACGCAGTTCTACGTGATTGTCTGGCTAGTGTGGTTCTAGTATGAAGAGTATGTCTCTACAACAGTGTCTTCAATGATGCTGATTGGCATCTAGTATAGCTAGAACTCTCCAGTCTAGCCAAGCCTGTAGTAGATTTCTGCATCTTCAGTGTCGCAGGCAATCTCAATCGTCTCACCATCAAAGGAGATTTCTGGCGCATACAGCAAGACGTCATCGCTGACTATCCATCCAGTTGGTATTCCACTTGCGCCAGTTGGATATTCTGCTATTGGCTTGTCGCTAGACTTGACGTAAGTCCCTGAAGCAGCGACATTCAATGTCCAGTTCTCCATTGTCTTTGACTTGTTGAATCCACTTGAAGCACGGCATACAATAGTGTTGAGCAATGCGCATCCTTCGAACATGTGGCCATAGCACTCATTGACGAGAGTTATCGCTGGAAGTTCAGGCGCCTTCATTATGCTGCATTGCTCAAACATGTACCAGTAGCATCCTTGCGCCAATGTTGTAGCTGGGAGCTCAGGAGGCGCAATTAGAGTTGTGCACCAGCTGAACAAAGCGCGGTAGCAGTACTGCGTCATCGTCAATGCTGGAAGAACTAAGTTTCTCGCAGAATTTGCAAGCGCTTTCTTGAACAGCGAGCAGAACTAGTATGTCGCATTGGTAAGAGCTGTGTTGGATGTGAATCCATCTCCATATAGCAAGCTCATTATGTTGCCTTCGATGTCTATCTAAGCCGTTCCGCCTTCAAATCCAGAATATGCGCTCTTGCTTGTCGCATATGTTGTGTTGTTGCCTCTGAACCTCACCATGTCATTTGCTGCAACATCTATGTTCTCGCCTGCAGCTGTCGACGTGATTGAAGTCCAGCTTCCATTGTTAACGCTATATTCAATGGTCTTCGTCAAGCCGCCAAAAGCTTTCCAGCATATTGTCCCAGCTGTCAGGACTTTGAATGTGAGATAGTCTTTGCTGTAGTCATGCTCTGGCGTGTACTCGCATGTCTAAGACACTGTAGTGCTTGTCTGGGCCTTGTATGTAGAGTATGCTTCGACAAACGTGTCCTAAGTGATGCTGAAAGGCTCTTCATACAGCTTGAAGTCGCCAGTCAAGTTCACTCTGTAGTATATGCTGGATCTTGCAGTTGTGCAAGTGATTATCACCAAGTTCTCATCGCAGCGGATTGACGGCGCTGCAAGGGCTACTGGCACATATGTGCATGTCTCAGACACAGTCTCGCTCTGCTTGTCATCAAGCATTGCATATGCTTGGACTGTGACTGTGTCAAAGATCTCAAATGGAGACTCATATGGCATGAATGTCCCAGATGTCCCAATCCTATAGTAGATGTCTGCGCCAGAAGTAGAGCAGTTGATCTCGACATACTCGCCATCGCAGGTTATTACTGGCTCTTCAATGCCATCATCATAGATGAAAGTCTGCACAGCTGTCTCGCTGGAGGTGTTGTTCATCTTGGAGTATGCTTGGACTGTGACGTCTTCAGTGATCTCTATTGGCTCAGTGTACTACGTGAAGCCAGAGCTGCCCATCTTGTACCAGATCTCTGCGCCGACTGTGTCGCATGTCATTGTTATTATGTTCTCAGAAAAAGCAAAGACTGGGACAGCTGGTGGATGGATGAGCTTCTCCAATGTGAAGTTGATGACGTTTATGTTGGAGTACCTGTATGGCTGCGCATTCTCATCCAAGGCATAGCCTACGCAAACTGTCAAGTACCGCAGCTCTGGCAGGTCTGGGAACAAGTAGTTAGACGTGAACAACCGCTTGTTGGAGATCATCTCACGCGCGACGAACGTGTTGCTGAACAGCGTCGGGTCATACACGACTAGAATGTCATACTCTGCTATCTAGTTTGTCACTATCCAGTTGGCTGATGTCGGGTTTATGGCAGTGTTTGTGTTGCTGCCGAACTCAAACTGAGTGCCCAGCTGGACATACTTGCCTGATCCAGACTGCCTTATCTGGTAGCCATACCATGGAGAGGGGTTCGCCCTCTTCATGGTGAGGATGTTGTGCAGGCCTTCATTCTAGCCTGGCGGCTGGGCAGTGAAGTCTATTGTGAAGTGGATGCGCATAGTGAAGCCTTCAACAGAGTTGAAGCCATAGAACTATGTGTTCACGCCATCCATGTTGAACTCTTTAGATCCATCTGGGTTTTCAGAAGTGTCAATGGTGTAGCCAGTCACTTTCTAGTCGCCATTCTCATCATACTCGATCTCTTGCGTAGAGGCGTTTCCATCAGTGTCAATTGCCTAGTTTGTCTGCGCAGTTGGATCTCCATTCACGTCATAGTCAGTCGTGGTGCTTGTGCTAGAGCCATCTGCATTGTCCTAGCGCTGCATCTCAGTAGTGCCGCTCTCATCGCCATTCTCATCATAGTGGGTGGTGTTCGCCTAGGTGGTAGTGGCGCCAGTCTCAGGGTCAGGCGCAGTAGTAGTGGACTAAGTCTAGCTTGACGACCCATCCAAGTTGGTAGTAGTTGAGGAAGTGCTGCTTGAGCCATCTTCATTGAGAATCTCTGTAGACTATGTCTAGCTTGACGAGCCGTCTTCATTGACAGTCGTAGACGAGCTGGTAGTAGTAGTCGACCCATCTGGGTTTTCAACTACAGTCTAAGTCTAAGTAGTCACTGACCCATCATCATTGACTATAGTCTAGGTTGTAGTGTTGTCCTAGCGCCTTAGCGTCAAAGTCTTCTCAGCAGTGTAGCCATTGTATTCTGCATGGACTATTATCTGCCCGGTCTGCAATATCGTGATCTAGCCAGATGCATTGATCGTCGCATTCTCAGACCCATATGCCAATGACCATACGGGCTGCACGATCTCAGAGTTGTATCTGGCGACTGCATTTCCAACAGTGCCAACCATCTCTGAAGGAGATTCAATCAGCAGCTCATTGCTGTATGACACTAGGACGCTTCTCTCTTCGATGAAGTCCCGCCATTCGCATCTGACCACTATAGTCTATGCAGTTGTCCCAGCATTGATCGTCACTTTTCCATTCTAGTTTATGAGCGCATGCGCAACTCCGCTTTTTATTGACCATGACCCCGGCCGCTAGACGCCATCATATGAGCATGTGCAGAGGAACGACTTCCCTGTATATGCTTCGGGTATGTCAACACTGAACACTTTATGCACAAGCTTGGCTAGTAGCCAGTTCTTGCCTGCTGTCAAAAAATGTGTCTTATGCTAATTGTCTTGTTGAAGTATGATCCAATCCATTGTCTTCTATTTACTTCATCAAATGGCGGAGTTGAGAGGACTCGGACCTCTAGGCCGCCATTTCTGACGACTGCCTCCTTAGCAAGGAGGTGCATTTTGCCAATTCTGCCACAACTCCATTGAAGTTGGGTTGAACGACTGGACTTGCACCAGCTTGAACCAGAGCCACAATCTGGCGCATAGCTATTCTGCCACATTCAACATCAAGATGGCGGAGAGTGAGGGATTCGAACCCCCGTGCCCTTTCAGGCAAACGGTTTTCAAGACCGCATCGTTATGACCTCTTCGATAACTCTCCAAAAATGAAGCTAGGGATCCTCAGCGTATAGGCTTGCCCGACGGGGATAACCGAGCTACGGCTACAAAGATTCCCTCCATGCTGTGGAGAACCCGTGCTGCTACCACATTCAGCTGCTAGCTTCAAATGGTGGCACCAATTGGACTTGAACCAATAACGCAGGGATTTTCAATCCCTCGCTCTGCCGATTGGAGCTATGGTGCCATTGCTTGCATTCACATAAGTGATTTGGCTGGGGATCTTAGAGTCGAACCAAGTTCACGAGTTTTAGAGGCTCGGGTGCAAACCGATATACCAATCCCCAATGTAGCAGCGCGATTTTAAGCCCACAGGCAGGAACAGTCAAGCCTCTTTAGTGGCTGCTCATAAGGCTCAGCACCTTCTTCCTAAAGAGTGATACCGAAGCAGTCGGTCGTAGTTCACGTTGGATATCCGTTTGAATCGCTCAAAACCTATATGGATGCCCACCTGGGAGTCGAACCCAGTCCGTTTGCCTCAGAAGCCGCGGTTTTAGAGACCGCCTGTGCAGACCGTACACCAGTGGGCAATTAACAAACTTTTTAAAGAACTTTCATTTTTTCATTGTATCTCCAATATTCGCAATGAAGATGTTCAATGATTTCATTCTATACTCATTCTCTCATTTTGGTTGACGATGACAGATTCGAACTGTCGACCTTCTCGATGTCAACAAGGCGCGCTAACCAACTGCGCTAATCGTCATGGTTGCTCCTAGAGGATTCGAACCTCTCCAAATGGTATCAAAAACCATTGTACTTGCCACTATACTAAGGAGCAATAAAACCTGCTCTACTGAGTTTCGCAGCGACGTGAAGGACTACTAGTTACCTATATTTCAAGACCTCCAGTTCCGTAGCAGGCAAGCAACTTCTGCTTTCAGTGTGGCGTCGCATGCAGGTACTGCCCCTGCGTCACCTCCTTGAAAGAGAGGGGATCTAACTTTTAATCAAATGCGACATATCATTCATACAACTAAATTAAATTATCTCCATATTTAGCTTTCACATATTCTAATATTGGAGCCATTTCATTTTTTCCTAAAATCAAAAGTTTTTTGTCTTTTGGAAATTGATCTAACTTAGCTTGCCATTGCTTTGACCAATAACCTTTTATCTCAACAATAGTTCCATCTTCAAGTTCAAAATCTGGATAATACTTATGTGTTTTTCCATTAAATTCATACTCAAAATAACCATGATACTTCTTGAAATATACTTGATGCTCTTCTTGATAAATTACCCATGCAAGTTCCCATAAACTATCACACCAAATTTCATGGTATCTACCTTGTTTTCCTCTACCAGAATGTTCACGTTTACCACCACATGTATGAAAACGTTCTTGTTTTAACTTAAATGACTATATACGTAAAAGTTTTGCATGTTCTTTACAACATGTTTTTCTTCTATATCTAACATTAAAATGTTTTCCACAAATCTTGCAAACATTAGAATATATTATACATTGTGTAATACAATTATCACAAACAATTGATGTTGCACCAGCTTTTACATAAACTATCTTTCCACAATGTTTACATGCAAGTGGTTTCATTGTCTAATTGAATTTATGTAGTCCTTTTCTAATATTCGCCGGATCAGCATGCTATGCTGAATATGATGCAGCACATGATCTAGAGCAAAACTCAGAATTAACATGCTATTCCCATGTAAAATGTTTCTTGCATTTTGAATTTTTACAAATTCTATCTTTCTTCAATTCTACCTAAAACTATTGTATTTTTGCAGTTTGCAGATTGTCATTTATCGTCTTTATGATTTGAATTCCAAAATGATCTTCAAACTACTTCCACTAATTACCACCTCTATTTGTTCTGAGAGGTACACCAACATTTAGTTTCTTCCAAAATTCATCAACTGAAAATGATTTACTAAGAACATCTTCAACAAAATGTTTATCAAGCTCTAAATATCTGTCTATAAGTTTTATTTTCATGGCATTAATTATTTACTTCGAAGGCAAATATTTTACTTGATTTTTATTGGCACCTCTGCACGGTATCGCGCCGTGGTCTGGACAATGAAGGTGTCCCGATCTGCTTTTAATCTACAGAGGCATTTTGAAATGGACCGCCGAGGTTGATTCGCACAACCCTATGAAGTTTTGCAGACTTCAGCCTAAGCTACTCGGTCATCGGCGGAAAATGGCACGTGATGGACGAGTTGAACATCCTTCTCGCGGGTTGGAGCCGCGGGCACAGCCGGTATACCAATCACGTATTAAATGGTCGTCAGGGGTGGTAACGCTCCACCTGAGTCCGAAGACGACGGGTTTACAGCCCGTTGCAATATCTTATCTGCCACCTGACGTTGTTGGTCGCCGAGGAGGGACTCGAACCCTCACGCTCTTTCGAGCAGCAGATTTTGAGTCTGCCGTGTCTGCCATTTCACCACTCGGCGGAAAATGGTTGGAGTGACGAGATTCGAACTCGCGTGCCACGCATTAAAAGTGCGTTGCTAGACCAACTTAGCTACACTCCAATTGAACATTTTTGAAACATTAAAGGCCGCATCTACCTCCAAAGTGGGACTCGAACCCACAAATGGCATTCACTGCCATTTCGGCCAACTATTCAGAAGTTTCTGTCATTTTGCGCAATGTAGACAACGCCTGATGCAAGGCGCAACATTGAAGCCAGCTTTTACCTTGTTGGACTCGAACCAACCTCTCCCCCTTATCTAGGGGCGTACTAGCCACTAATACGAAAGGTGTGGCGTTCAATGCTTTAAAAAGAATCTCGCTGCTGAAACCATTCACCTCGCAAATTTTCCGGTCCTGGCAAAGCCTTTCAGACCAGGTTGGATTCGAACCAACAGCAGCAAAAAATCGCCAGACTACCACCCTATATGCCAAGGCTCTAATGCGTTCATCCAGTAAAATGGTTCATTTTGAAAAAATGGTACTTCCACTCGGAACTGCCCCGAGATATGCACCTTAAGAGGGCGTGGTCTTCTAGTTGACTTATGGAAGCATTAAATTGGTAGCCGCTGTGGGATGTGCGCCCACGTCTGTCAGATTAAGAGTCTGCGATAATAACTGCTATACGAAGCGGCCAATGAAATTATCCATCTATGAACTCTTTGGCAATCTGAATATACTTCTTTGGTTCGTGGAATACATCTTTCCACTTGAGTCTCAACAATTGCCATCCTTCTTCTTTCAAGAGTTCATTCTTGCGTAAATCGCGTTCAATCTGCTCTTGGAACACTTCGTGCTACTTGCCATCAATCTCAATGCACTTCTTTTTGTGTTCCCAAGCAAAGTCCAACGAGAACCTATGAAACGGTTTTTCACGCACATAGTTCTTGTCAGTAAATTCGTTCTCAATCACTTGCATGAACCACTTCTCGGGCCATGAAGGTTCATTGTTCCATCTGCACTCGCCAATGTTGTGCGCCCTACCTTCTGTATGGGCTTTTTTCATTGCTATAGAGAGTTTGTGTTTGGTTTCATCAGAATGATGTTTCCCAATCCATAAACTTTTAAGACGACCACATCTATATCCCTCTCTAATTTTTTCTGAATGGGCTTTTACACGAGGGTCTGTCTTGGCGGTCAAACCTTTGTTCCAAGAACTTCTTTTTGGAAGTGGATGTTCCTTGTGCTTGTGTTCAGTCAATAACTTGCGAGTGTCGAACACCAATCCGCAATGACAACATTTCCAAGTGCCATGTTCTGAATGTTTGGGTTTGAAATTGCACACATGGTGCTTTACTTGCTTCGCAATATACGAACATTTACAATGCTTGGAGCAGAACTTTCCGCTTCCATACGAGCCATCATGCTCGTTTCCACAATTTTCACATTTCATAATTTTTACCTTTATTTTAATGTTGTTGTGTCACCAACAACCACATCTCTATTTACAATTATACGAAAAATTGTCCTCAAATCTGTTGGGTGACACCATGAGTCTGAGGACATTAAGAAAATGGCTGTGGTAGCTGGATTCGAACCAGCACATCCCGAGTTAACAGCTCGGACCGATACCCTTCCGGACATACCACAATTATTTGCAAAATCTTCCTTTTCTCCAGCCATCTGGAGATTTTTCAAATTGGCTCGGATGGTGGGCTCCGCTCCCACAAACCTTTCGGCGCCAGATTATGGAGCTGAGATCAAGATTTGCACTTGAATCTTCTTAATGAGACGCTTTGCTTTAAGCTATCTCAACACAGTCTGGTGCGTTTACTCGTTCCGCCACATCCGAATCTGAAAATCTGCTTGCATTCACATCATAAGTTCATTGCATTATCGACAAATATGCTATGCCGGCGGGCTCTGCTGTTTCGCTTCGCCGCCGCGAAGGGCGGAGGCCTTCTATACCGCCTCCGCCGCGGGGTCCATTTCCCCGCCCTAGCCGCTTTCACCGCGGCCGAATAAATGCACTTCCAATTTTCAAAGATCAATTAATATTATACTATGTTCCGGCTTGTTTTAAACCTGCCAGATGGGTTTCTTTAGGGCATCAATGCCTCCGAGGCTGCATATTGTATCAAATCAAGCTTGCTTCTTTGACTATCATTCCAAAAAAAAATCAAAGCCATCAGTTGATGGCTTTGACTTCCAAATGCGATGCCATCAAACCGCGTCATGTATTGAATTTTATGCAGATGAAGAATGAGTCTTTGCCTGTGTTCTCCTAGCTTCCAACTGCATTGAAGATCACATCATCATTGATGTCATTGGCATATTCTTTGCCGAACATTATGGAGACTATGGTCTTCATGATGCCTCTATGGAGCTTGCCCCAATTGCCGATCTTGCCAGTGAGAAAACGGGACCAGACGCTCTTCTTGGCTTTCATGTAGATGTGCACGCCAATGACCATCTGCTTGTCAGCATTAGGCGTGAAATGCCCGTTGGATATGCAGGAGTTTGAAAAGGTTATCTTCTTGACATTTGCATCTGTGCTTTTGAACTCGCTCTTGAAGCCTTTGACTACTGCGCGCTTCGCCTTGACCCAGTTGTCTAT
>Ga0256407_10007391_pt1 | contig 16550 bp, 9 predicted proteins | sample RumenRJG_04DNA_FD_193489 | JGI IMG/M metagenome (GOLD analysis project Ga0256407, IMG submission 193489) | Bovine rumen microbial communities from Lethbridge, Alberta, Canada - RJG_04 | ecosystem: Host-associated > Mammals > Digestive system > Stomach > Rumen | place: Canada: Alberta | collected...
CTACAGAGAGGAGCATCCTTTCGACGGCATGTTCCTCGGTATGGAGAAGAGCTTGCAAAAACCCGTATGGCAGGAGGAATACAGCCACACCATATCGGGTATGTATATCAATGCCTCGCTGCCCATTTCGCTTGGAACCATCGTCTGCTGTGGCCTCTTCGGCCATGCACGGGGCTATATCGGCCATTTGAGACTGACCGACTGCTCGGTCAGCATAACCTCCAACGGCACGACATCCTCCTCATCCGAGATTCCCCATGGCTATACCGGGCTGCTGTGCGGATATGCCGACGAGCAGGGTTATTCCGATGAGTCAAATTTTGAGGAAATGGCCACATCGTATTTCCACGCTCCACATGGTATCTACAACGTCAGCGTCGGGGGAAGCATCACCGTGTCAGGCTCCGTCCTGCATATCGTGGGCGGCATCGTGGGCATGTGCTCCAACTATGGCGTGTGCCATTCCACCGCCGACGTCACCGCCACGTATGCCAACCCCTATTTCCTTTCCCTGGGCGGCATTTGCGGAACCATCTACGAGAAGCAGGCATACGACACCGATGCCAGCATCAACGACTGCTCTGCCCACATCGTACTCTCGAGCGACGACCATGAAGTGAAATACGTGGGCGGCATCGTGGGCGCCATGGAGGCGGGCACATCGGTGACGGGCTGCACGTCAAGTGGCAGCCTCAGTGCCCTTACCAGCACCGCCAAAAGTGGCCTGGGCGGTATTTGCGGCTTCATGTCGAAGCCCAGCCATGTCAACTCCTACATACAAGGCTGCGCCAGCACGATGCTGCTTGAGGGGAAAAACAATGTGGGCGGCATCGTCGGGTGTATCGACGACGGGATAGGGTCGAACATCAGCGCCGATGCCCTTGTCGACAGGTGTGTCTTCGCCGGCAGCATCCGCACATCCTCCGGCAATCGCGTGGGAGGCATCTGCGGATATCTGCAGTCGGCAGGCACCGACTCTGAAGACGAGTCGATTCCCGCGGCCACCGGACTGTATGTCAACGAGGCGCTCATGGCCGGCACGATGCTTACGGGAGAGAGCGAGAATGTGGGCATTATCGCCGGATTCCTGCCCACGCCCAAGGACAACGCCGGCGGCTGCTACTACGATGCCACGCTCTGCAAGGGCGATGTCATCGGTGGCAATGAGAAACATGCCAGCATACGCGGACTGACCACCGACGTGCTCACCTCGGGCAGCGAGGCCAAGGTATATATGCTCACTACCGACGAGACGGCTCCGTTGGGCTTCACCTTTTCGAAAGGCTATTACCCCCAGGTGTTCTGCCACAAGGAATGGCCTGGCTACAAAGTCCTTGAGGGCAACACTGTACGCCTCTCACAAACCTATCCTTACTGGCGGTACGCCAGTGTCGACAAGTCGAACTCAGTCTACCTGACCGGCGCCTGGCTTGCTTCCGTGCCAGTGACTATCCCCTTGGGCGACGCGGCCTATGATTTGGTAACCTATGTCATCGGCAAGGCGAAAGAGGGAACGTGGAATGAGACCGACGGGCGCGAGGTGAAGGTGAAAGCCTCTGTGGCCTATCCTGCGACAGACATTATCAGCGTCAGCGGCGACACGGCACGCGTGTTGACCAACGGCGAGTTCCTCTCAACCATCACGATGAAGACGGTCAAGGGCACGACAATGGTCTTCAACCGCCCACTGCCTGTCGGCGGCACGAAGGTCCTTGGCATCAATGCCACGCCCGACCAGGTGTGGGACGGCTCCTTCTCCTCTGAATTCGCAGCCGGTACCGGCAAGGCCGAAGACCCCTACATCATCAAGAACGGCGCCCAATTGGCCTATGCCGTGCAGCACAACTCAGAGGGACAGTTCTATAAGCAACTCTGCGACATCACCTTGGTGAAAGACCTTATCGACTACTCATCCAACTTCATGGGAATTAAGGACTCCAACCATGCAAACAACCTCAAATGGGGTGGCACCTACGCGTCGTCGACAAATCCTTGGAACAGAGAAGCGATGTCATGGAAAGCCCGCTACGACGGCGACGGCCACTTGGTGAAGGGAGCCTATATGGTCACCCCCAATTTCGGACTCTTCGGCGACATCGCAGCGAGTGGCATGGTGGAGAACTTGGGTATCACTGACTCGTATGTCGCACAACACAAAGGCTGCGGTATTCTGGCCTCCAAGGTGGAAGGCACGGTGAGCAACTGCCTGTTCCAAGGGGTGGTGTCTGTCTTGAACACTACAGATGGCGAACGCCACAAAAGCTACTGCGGAGGCATCTGCGCATACATAGGTACAGAGAACAGTGAGGCTCGGATAGAAGACTGTGTGACAGCCGTGTACTGCAACCGCTCCTTAACAGACTTTTCACCGTTCGTCAGCCTGCCCGAGAGCGACAATGCCTTGCAGAACAAGGGCAAGGTGCAGCACTGCCTCGCTGTCGTGCCCACCTCGTTCGGCGATGCCACCTACAATTATGAATACACCGCCGACGGGCGCTCCTACATCCAGAACTGCTACTGGCTGCTCGGCTACGAGCCCACCGCCACGGGCTACACGCTCGATGCCATCTGCACGGCCTTGTCGAATCGCAAGCTCTGGACCTACAGCAAAGGCTATTTCCCCACGCTGAAGACATTTGTACAGAAAGACATCGCCCGACTGATGACCCTGCCTGTACGCACCGACGAGGGCTACGATGACGAGGGCTTCGACCAATATCTGCTGGGCTTCGACCGTCAGCTGCTCTTCGAGCCGGGGAATGCTGTCTGGACATCGTCCGACGTTGCGAAAGACTATATCGATGCCGATGGAGAAATGGGCATCGTCGTTCCTTTATCTTTTACCTACGACTATAAGAACATGCCCTACATTCCGCAGGGCCGATGGGTTTTGGGACAACAGCAATTGGTGGCACAGCTCGGCAAGACCATCTACGGCATCCCCGTGCGCACTCGTGGCGGCCAGGTGAATCCCGGCATCACCATTGAAGACACGCACGCACGCGAGGCATGCATGAACGCCTTCGACACCGACGGCGACGGCATCCTCTCGCTCGACGAGGTAAAGGCTGTGGACGAAGCGGCTATGCACACTGCCTTCCAAAACACACAGGCCGCGACAGCCCAGCAGACAGAGACGTTCACCGAACTGCGCTTTTTCAAGGGCGTTACCTCACTCACCACGCAGCTCAACGGCTTCAGTCAGCTCACGGAGGTGAAACTGCCCTACGCCCTGGAAACTATCGGCAGCGATGCCTTCAACGGATGCACCAGCCTGAAGGAAGTGACAATCCCGGCCAAAGTCAGCTGGACCGACCCTCACCCATTCTACGGGTCGGCCGTGGAGAACATCTCTGTCGACCCCTTCAACGAGGACTTCACGTCGCGCGACGGCGTGCTCTTCGATGTGAACGACGTGCTCATTGCCTATCCTAACGGCCGCACTGGCGAGGAAATCGTTCTCGAAGGACGCATCATCGAGTTTGCAGAGGGTGCCATATACAAGCAGTCCGGACTCCAGCGGCTGTATTTCGAGACTGAAGACTATGAGACAGTGCCTTACCTCAACTTCGACGGCATCGTGACCGCCGATGGCCAGCTCATCGATATATATGTATGTGATGCCACCTACGGAAGCGTGCTCATGCAGTCATACATTGAGGACGGCTCATGGGACGAATATGTCGATGCAGGCAAGCTTCACTGCTACTATCCGCTGAATGTGGGCCGTGCCCTGGCGGCAACGATGTACATCGGATTTGATACAGAGCTGCCATCAGAACTCACACCCTACATCGTCACCATGACCGACAAAAACGAAAACGCTGCCTACCTGAAACGCATGAGTCGCAAGGTGCCCAACCGCTCTCCCGTTGTCATCATGGCCACGAAGGCAGGCAAGTACCGCCTCACCCCCCTCGACGAGAAACTGGAATCTTGGAAAATGTACGAAAACCGCCTCAATGGAGTGGGGCGCGACGGCATGTCCGTCAACCAGGGCGACTCCGACCGCGGCAGCATCCTCACTTTGGGTTACAACAGTTCGGGCACTCTCGGCTTCTTCTTCTACAAGGGTAGCCGCATACCTCCCTATCGGGCATACCTCACCTACAATTGGGTGGAAGATCAGAATGCACAGTTCTTCATCTTCTTTGTGGAAGACGACGATCCGACAGGCATCGGTAATGCGGCATCAGAGAATTGTCCGGGCACTGACAACTGGTTCGACATGAGCGGACGCCGCCTCAATGGCAAGCCCACCCAGCGCGGACTCTATATTGTCAATGGCAAAAAGGTAATTATCAAGTAACGGGATGGCGAACCCACTCATGACCACCGATATATCCAGTATGCAGAACCCCAAGATCCGACGGCTTCAGTCATTGCAGCTGAAGTCGTCGGAGCGCCGCAAGGCCCACCTCTTTGTGGTGGAGGGCCGGCGTGAGTTGCTGCATTGTGTGGAGGCGGGCTTTCAGGTAGACTCCCTCTTCGTGTGTCCCGAACTTTTCGGCGACCAGGGGCTGGAGGAGTTTCTTGGGCAGATGGGGCTGGCCGACCTTTCCGAGACGAGATGCTTCACCGTGAGTGCCTATGTCTATGGCAAGGTGGCCTATCGTGGGGGTACCGAGGGCGTCATCGCCGAGATGCGCACCCGCGAACTCACCCTCGACCAACTCTCCCTCTCCAGTAAGCCGCTCCTGGTGGTGCTCGAGAGCGTGGAGAAACCTGGCAATCTGGGTGCTGTGCTCCGCAGTGCCGATGCCGCTGCCGCCGATGCCGTGGTGGTGTGCGACCCCCTTACCGACCTCTACAACCCCAACCTTATCCGCAGTTCGATAGGGGCCGCCTTCAGCGTGCCCTGTGTGGCCTGCGACTCTGCCGAGTGCATCCGCTTCCTCAAGTCGAGAGGCCTCGCCATCCTCACGGCGCAGTTGCAGGACTCCAAGCCCTACTACCATACCGACATGTGCCGTCCTACCGCCATCGTCATGGGCACCGAGTCGACCGGACTCACCCAGCAGTGGCGCGAGGCCGCCGATGCCCATATCCGTATCCCCATGCTGGGAAGGCTCGACTCGCTGAATGTCTCCGTCAGTGCGGCCATTCTGCTCTTCGAGGCCGTAAGGCAACGCAACGAACAGGAATAATCTTTGTTGATGATGCGAAAAGTGCTGCCCTTCGTCTTGTTTGTCTCACTCATCCTCTTGCCTTGTTGCAAGGGGGGAGCGCAGAAAGGAGACGCGTCATCCGACTCGTTGGAACATGCCCCGTCGGCAGCAGCCGAGGCTGCCATTTCTCCGACCCCCGTCTCTTTCCGCACCGACTCGTTCAAGTATTCACTCACAGGCAAGATGGGGCGCTGCGACGTCTACCTCGACTATCCGGTAGAAGGGCCGCAGCAGGTGGTGTCGTCGGTGAGGGAGTGGATGAAGAGCACCATGTTTGAGAATGGCACCTCTACGATGACCGACGACCCCATGCAGTTGGTGCGGGCCTATTGTAAGGAGCGTCAGGCCGTGCTCTCGAAGACGTTGGAGCAGATGGATATTGCCAGCGTGAGCAAGGACGATGCGCCAGAGGAGGGCATCGAGATACGGCTGGTGTGCAGCAACGACCGCTTTGTCACCTACGAGGTCTACCGCTATTCGTATATCACCCATGGCGCCCATGGCGAGTATTCCGACTATGGCACCACTTTCTCCATGGCCGACGGCCATCGGTTGGGCAATGTGGTGAGAGAGGTGGACGAGCAATTGTTCGTTCATGTGCGCGAGGGACTGAAAAGTTATTTCGAGATTACCAGCGACGAGCAGTTGGAGGCCATCTGCACCGCCGACCTCAGTCTGATGCCCATGCCCACTTTTCCGCCCTATCTGGTGCGCGATGGCGTGCGGTTCCATTATTCCATCTACGACGTCTGTCCCTTCGACTGGGGCGACCCCGTCCTCACCATCCCCTACGATGTCGTCCGTCCCTATCTCACTCAGGAGGCCTTGGATGTGATAGGTAGCAAAAAACCATAGATGGCTTGTGCTGACTCAAGGGAAAAATAGGGGTTGATGACACCAATTTGAAGGAGAATGCGTAAAAATTACGCTATTTAACAATCCTTAAGACAAAAAATTCTTTTTTCTCATTTTTTTTATCTACCTTCGCATTGCCAAATTAAAAAGGGGTGTCTGGGGGGACCAAAGACCCGAGTTTGGCGACAGTGTTCTTTGTTTTATTGATACATCCCGAGTCAGTCTTCGAACTGAGCCAACCGAGTTCTCATAATCCCAACGGTGGAAAAATGATGTGAGTTAACGGGTTGCAAACAACCATTTAACTAAAAAAGATTATGAAATGTTTACTTTTCTTGGGACTTCGTCATGTCCCTCTTTTGGAATGACCTGTTCTTCACCTTCATAGGTGAAAGGTACCCTTGCGCATTGTCGTCAGACAACGATATCCATGTTTTCTGTTTAGATCTGATACCTCGTCTATTTATGAGGTGCTACTACGCTGTAGGGAGGCTATGTCTCTCCTGGTATCTCTCGCGCTCCTCGTCTGAGTATTCCACAACCCCTCAATTATACATTATACTAAAATAAAAAGAATTCATTTATGATTATTGAAACTAACGGACATCGCATCAACATTGACATCGACCCATTACTCGTTCTTATTTTCCTCGGCGACAAAGTGGATAAGAGAATCGTTTCCGACTTGGCACAGCCCAACTTCTCCATCGTGGTGCGCCCATCGGAGAAGCCCAACTTCAAGAAGAAGGAGGGTGGCTACAACATCGTCATCCGCAAGGACAGCGGCGAGGAGACCACGCTCGACATGCCTCACCGAGGAGCGAAAGTGCTCTATGTGCTCACGCTGCTGTGTCAGAAGGTGATAGGTGGACTGCCTAACAAGTACTTCAAGAACGAGAGGGCTGCCGCTGTCATAAAGGCACTCTACGACAAGTTCTACCGCTCGGGTGGAGCGCAGTGGGTGCACAAATGTGCGGAGACGGAGCACAACCTCTCCACTTTCCGCAGCCACGCCAAGAACGCCGTTGAGAATAACGAGACCTTGGACAATGTGGTGCGTTACTGGTGTGGGTTCGAGGACGAGAATGAGAAACGTTCCGTCGGCAATAACCAACTGCAACTGAGGAGGATACGCCTTCCGAACGACCGCATTGTCTTTGAGGACACAGCCAAAAGTCCTGTCACTTTCGAGCAGCTCATGGAGCAACTTCCTCCACTAGAGGAACTTTTCGGCTTCAAGAACAAGCACTCAGAGCGCATCGGTGAGCTCCGCGCCAAGAAGGCAAGCCGTGGCTTCTCCCACAGCTGAACCACGGCAAAAGGGTAGGGGGGGGAGCCCCCCCTCTTCCCCTGCCATTCTTATACCTATAAGAACCGGCCCCGATTCATTCTTTTTCCGTATAAACGTTGCTGTGCCGACCCATATCCTGGTTAGAGCCGAAAAGGGGAAAAGGTATACGTATATTTTAACTCATTCTTCAAAGATAAAAACGTAAATTTGCTAATGAATTCAGGACATAATCAGAAAAATAAACCTACGCTTAATGAGAAAAAAGTGACAGTGAGAATGACGGCATGTTCGATGGCTACGCTCTGGCAAAAGGAGTGGTCAGTGCTATCCGTGAGAACCGTCCCTTCCAACCTGAGGTTCTGGAGTGTGAGAACACGCAGGAGTTCGTGGACAAAGTAGCCGAACATATCGGAGCCGGCTACAGCGATGAGCATCTCGTTTTCATGGATGAGAAGTTCTGGCTTCAGGAGATGGTCAACGCCAATGCCGAGTTGCGTCATTTCAGGCCGGGGGAGGTCATTTCATGAGCAATGGAGGTCACTTCTTTATTCGAGGCCTTCTGTTATTGGGTTTCAATCTTCCATAAAGACAAATCTCCATAATGCTACTTTTTTTAACGATTCGTTAGCATTTTTCAGCCTCAGGGGGGGCTGTTTGCATTTTTTTAATGTTTTTTTTGCTAAATTGAAAAATATTATTAATTTTGCAATTTGTAATATTACCAATGTTAATAGCCTAAAAGCCATATTTCAACAGACCTGTCCATGAATGAGTAATGGCAATTTGTCTTTTTTTACACGGAAATGGTGATTAAAACGTAGGTGACTGCATACGAATAGAATATTTATATAATACATTATTATTATTAATTAGTGAGAGAGTTTATGATTAAAAAGTTAACTATGTTTTTCGCGTGTCTGTTCCTGTCTACAGGAATGGCACTCGCTCAGATGGCCGTCAAGGGAACCGTGGTTTCCGAGGAGGACGGTGAGCCAGTGGTGGGAGCTACAATTCTCGTCGTTGGCACACAGACCGGTACGGTGACCGACGTTGACGGTAAGTTTAGTCTGACCATACCGAGTGGAAAGAGCATTCTTCGCATTTCATACGTGGGTATGGAACCGATAGAGGTGAGCGCCCGCCCCAATATGCGAATCGTACTCACCAGCGACCAGAAAGCCCTCGACGAGGTGATTGTGGTGGCTTTCGGTACGCAGAAACGCTCTTCGTTTACAGGTTCTGCCGCTGTGGTGGGGTCTGAGGAACTGAGCCAGAAGATCACCACCAACGTGGCCGACGCCCTCGTGGGTGCCGTTCCTGGCTTGCAGATCCGTGGTTCGAGCGGTCAGCCTGGTGCCTCTCAGGGTGCCATCCACATCCGTGGTATCGCCTCTATGTATGCCGACACCGAGCCCCTCGTGATTGTCGACGGTGCCCCCTATAGCGGCAGCCTCTCCAACATCCCACAGGATGATATCGAGAGCATCACCGTGCTGAAGGACGCTGCTTCGGCCGCCCTCTATGGTGCCCGTGGTGCCGCTGGTGTGGTCCTTATCACCACCAAGAAGGGTAAGACCCAGGAGGCTCAGGTGAATGTCGACATGAAGTGGGGCTCGAACAGCCGCGCCGTGCAAGACTATGAGACCATCACCAACCCCGCACAGTTCATGGAGGTCTACTACAAGCAGTTCTACAACTACGCTGTAGCCAACGGTCTCGACAATGCCGCTGCCAACAAGTGGGTGAACGACCGTATCATCACCGGCCAGTCGTGGGGCTTGCAGTACAACCCCTTCACTGTACCCGCTGGTCAGTATCTGATTGGTCTGGATGGCAAGCTCAACCCCAACGCCACCCTTGGCCGCGCCTATACCTATGGCGGTGAGACCTATTATATCCTGCCCGACGACTGGCAGGATGCCGCCTATCACAACGGCTTCCGTCAGGAGTACAACGTGAACGTGAGTGGTGGCTCAACCAAGAGCAGCTTCTATGCCTCGGCCAGCTACCTGAACGAGGATGGTATCATCGACAACTCCAACTACGAGCGCTTCACCGGCCGCTTGAAGGCCGACTACCAGGCCAAGGAATGGCTCCGCGTGGGCGCCAATGTGGGCTTCGTGCACAGCAACATGGAAGAGAACCCCAACTTCTCTGTCAGTTCGCTGGGCTCCAACAACATGGCCTACTACACCTCGATGATCGCACCGATCTATCCGCTCTACGTGCGTGGGCTCGATGCCAACGGCAATCCCTATATCCGCACCGACCAGTACGGACACAAGCAGTATGACTACGGTGTGCCAGCAACCAACTTCCCCGGCAACGGAACCCGTCTGTTCCTTGCCACCGGTAACCCCATCGGTGCCAACCAGTACAACGTGGCAGAGACCATCGGCAATGTGTTCTCGGGTGCCTTCACCTTGGATATCGACTTCACCAGTTGGCTGAAGTTCAATTCGAACAACAACATCAATATCGGACAGAGCCAGGGCAGCATCTATGGCAACCCATTCTATGGCCCCTCTGCCTCCGACAATGCCAATATCGACAAGAACACTACAACCACCATGCGCCAGAACTATGTGCAGACCCTTAACTTCCACAAGTTGTTTGGCGTGCACGACGTGCAGGTGATGGTGGGCCACGAGTGGTACAAGACCACCACCAAATACCTGCAGGCCTTGGCCACCAAGGGCTTCTCGCCCGAAATCCCCGAGATCAACGCGTTCAGCAACCGCTACGACTCGCACAGCTACACCACGGAGTACAACGTGGAAGGTTGGTTCGGCAATGCCCTCTATAACTACGACCAGAAATACTTCGGTTCGGTGTCCTTCCGCCGCGATGCTTCCAGCCGCTTCCACCCCGACCACCGCTGGGGTAACTTCTGGAGCGTGGGCGCTGCCTGGATGATCTCGAAAGAGGCCTTCATGGAGAGCACCCGCTCGTGGATTGACGAATTGAAGCTCAAGGTGTCGATCGGACAGCAAGGTAACGATGGTATCGGCAACTGGGCCTATACCGACCTTTACTCGCTCTCGAAGGGTGACACCGGCATGCTTCCCTCGTTCAACCGTCTTGGCAATGAGGACATCACCTGGGAGACAACCACCAACTTCAATGTGGGTGTGGAATGGAGCTTCTGGCGCGGACGTTTCGCCGGTTCGGTAGACGTCTATAACAAGAAGGTGGCCGACCAGCTCTTCTGGCTCTCCATCCCCGAGAGCTTTGGTACACGTGGTTACTACGGCAACCTCGGTGATATCCGCAACACTGGTGTCGAGGTGGTGCTGCGTGGCGATGTGGTGCGCACCAAGAACATTGTGTGGAACATCACTGCCAACCTGGCTCACAACTCCACCAAGATCCTGAAACTCCCCTATACCAAGACCAAGCTCAATGGCGGTTTCCGCGAGAGCCACTCGGGCAGTAACTCATCCTTGTGGTATGAGGAAGGACAGCCTCTCTACAACATGATGCTTCCGGAGTATGCCGGAGTTGACGAGAAAGGACAGGCCCTCTACTGGATGGACACTAATCTGATTCAGGTGGATGACACTGGCAAAGAGACGATGAACACCACCAAGCCAGGCAAGGAGCACTCCCAGACGACCACCGACTGGAACATGGCTACCTACTATGCACAAGGCTCCACTCTGCCTGATGTAACTGGTGGATTCTCGACCACGGTGAAGATCTACGACTTCGACCTGAGCGCCACTTTCGATTTCCAGATTGGCGGACAGCTCTACGACAACCGCTACATGAGCCTGATGAACAACGTGGCCACTTCGGGTAACGGTCAGACCTACCACAAGGACGTGTTGGATTCATGGAGCATTGAGAACACCGGTTCGAGCATCCCACGCTGGCAGTATAATGACCAATATACCGCCGCTCGCTCCACACGCTTCCTCACCAACGCCTCGTATCTCAACTTCCAGAGCTTCACCGTTGGCTACACCATTCCGAAGCGTCTCACCAGCAAGCTCTACCTGAGCAAGATCCGCATCTACTGCCAGGGCGAGAACCTCTATTTCTGGAGCAAGCGCAAGGGTCTCGACCCACGCTACTCTTTCGCCGGCACCAACTCTGGTGGCGTGAACGCTTACTCGCCTGCCCGCACCATTATGGGTGGTATACAGGTGTCATTCTAATCAATCAGATAATATAAATAAGGAAATAATAATATGAAAAAGATATTTTCCATAATGATGGCAGCAGCCCTGATGTCGATGACCTTCACAGGCTGCATTGAGAAGATTGACCCGCAGACCAGCACCGTCACCGAGCAGCAGGCCAAAGATGCCCCTGGTGCTTTCGACAACTTCGTGCAGAACCTCACGGGCAATCTTTCCGGACAGTTCATTTATGGTGGTGACAGCCATTACGTCTTCGACTTCGGCTATCCCGCCTTCTTCCTCATACGCGACGTGATGGGCCAGGACGTCGTGCCTGTGGGCACCAACAACTGGTTCGACACCTGGTATCAGGACTTCACTTACCTGGCTCCCAACTGGGCCCGCACCCAGTTCCCATGGACCCTCTATTTCGGATGGATAAAAGACTGCAACACCGTTCTTACACTGGGTGAGGCTATGGACTATGCCCAGCCCACCCAGGGACGTGAGGCAGGTGTGGGTATCGCATATACCCTCCGTGCCATGTATTACTTCGATATGGTGCGTATGTATGCCCAGGATCCTTATATCGTGAACAAGCAGGCACTCACCGTGCCAAAGGTTACGGAATCCACAACCGTGGAGCAGGCGCAGAACAATCCCCGCATGACGTGGGACGAGGCTTTCGAGTTCATTCTCAAAGACCTCGACACTGCCGAGGCACTGCTCGCCAACTACAAGCGTAAGGATGTTTACACTCCCGACGTGAGCGTGGTGTATGGAATGAAAGCCCGTGTCTATCTCGAGAAGCAAGACTGGGCCAATGCCGAGAAATTTGCCAAGATGGCACAGGAAGGCTACACGATGATGAGCCAGGAGGAGTATCTGAGCCACGACTACGGTTTCAACTCGCCCAACTCGTCATGGATGTTTGCCGTGACCTTCAAGGACACCGACCCCAATATCGTGGAGAACGACGGCGACTCGTCGTGGGGTAGCGTGATGTGTCTCGAGAATGGCTTCGACAGCGGATACGCCGCCAACTATGGTGGACCGAACGTCATCGACCGCCATCTCTATGAGACCATCCCCGTTTCCGACTACCGCAAAAATTGCTGGGTAGACTTCGCACTCGAGGAGATGATCGACCCCGATGCCGAGGAAATTCCCGCCGACCTGCTCAAGGCTTTGAAGGTTTATTCCGAATATCCTGAGCGTATCTATGCTGCTGGTGTGTCGAATGCCAGTTACGGACTCGGCGGACTTTCCGTCAAGTTCCGCAACCAGGCTGGCAAGGCCAATGTGAAATACGATGCATGGGTAGTGGCCGTGCCACTGATGCGTGTAGAGGAGATGAAGCTCATCGAGGCCGAGGCTGCCGGTATGCAGAACGAGGCTCGCGGTATTGAGCTCCTCACCGCTTTTGCCAAGACCCGCGACCCGTTCTTCAACTACGGAACACATAAGGATGCCTATGGCAACACCTCTACCTCTCAGTTCCAGAACGAGGTATGGTGGCAGCGCAGGGTTGAGCTCTGGGGCGAAGGCTTTGCCACCTTCGACATCAAGCGCCTCAACAAGGGTGTCATCCGCTCATATGCCGGCACCAACCACATTGAGGATTGCCGTTTCAACACTACTGAAGTGCCCAACTGGATGAGATGGTGCTTTGTCAACACCGAGGCCCAGTACAACGAGGGTCTGGTGGTGAACCCCAACCCGACTCGTCCCTCTGGCGACTCTGATGAATTCGTCTGGTAATCAACTCAGTTACACAAGGAAAACCAGTAAAATCTTACAGAAATGATGAAAAAATATTATTTTAACTTGTTCATTGCCTTGCTGGGTGTGGTGGGATTCACTGCCTGCTCTAGCGATGACGACGATTACCAGTGGGCTACCGTCTCGGGCAACCAGGTATATTTCAGCAACCAGCTGCCCAGCAGCTACAACATCTCGAAGACCACCAATGTCATCAACATTCCCATCAACCGTGTGAAGACCGATGAGGCCATCACCGTGAACCTCACCCATACCGATGGCACTGGATTCTTCAACGTGCCCTCTACGGTGAGTTTCGCTCCTGGTGAGGCCGTGGCCAATATCACCGTGAGTTACGACCCTGAGAAAGTGGACTATGATGAGAACCACAAGGACACCCTCAAGATAGCCAGTACCGATTATACCACCATTTATGGTGCCTCTTCCTATTCGTTCTCGGCTATGATGCCTTCGCCCTACAAACTGCTGGGCAATGGCGTCGTGTCGGATGCCTTCTTCGGATTCACCACCACGGCGCAGATCTATCAGAACGAGGAGCAGCCCAACACCTTCCGTATCTTTGGCGGTTGGAATCCTGTAGATGACGGTAACCAGGATAACTATCTGCAAATCACCATCCTGAAACCCGGTGATGTGGTGGCTGGTCAGACCATCACCAGTTCTGACCTGGTGTTCTGGAGCGAGGACTTCAATACTGGCTACCATCATTCTACTTATGATGCTGATGTGCTGGTATGCCATCCCTATGGCTTCAGCAGCACCAAAGACCAAAGCATGTGGGCACACAACAAGGTGCTCGCCTATCAGGACGACGGTGTCACTCCAGGAGAGATTCAGCTCGCTCCGTTCTATTACATGGATGGTGTGGGTGGCTGGAACTACACACAGAATGATAAGCAGATTGTCATTACATTCCCAGGCTATGACCCGAAGGACTACTCGATAGGACTTGACTATCTTGGACGTCTCACCTCTGTTGATGATCACGACTATGCCCAGGTGGCTATTGATTTGGGTGAAGACCTTGATTTCGTGAAGTATGGTATCGCTGATGATTTGGACGCTCTCTATGAGAAACTGGCCGCCGACGCTGACCCAGAAGGTTGGCTGGAACACGATGGAGCAGTGAATTGGGAACTTGAGGAGTCGGGTGTCTACAAATTCTTGGCCGTGGGCTTTGCCGGAGGCGAGGCAGTGGCTGCTGAGACACTTACTATCAAATTCACCTCAAGCCATGAATTCGCTCCACAGTTCAGTCCCGTGGGTATCGGCACGTTTACCTATACCCAGTTCTGGGAGGGTGATGACCCCGATCTGACCATCAGCAGGGCCGAAGGAACCAATCTATACCGTATCTCGCACTGGGGTTATGACGTGGACTTTGATTTCACCTGGGATCCCGCCACGAACAAGTGCACGGTGTCAGAACAGTACATCGGTACGGACTATAAGGACTATGGTCCAGTGTTTGTCTCCGACTTACCTACCTACGATTCGGATGCAACCTACGATGACTTCCCCTGCTTCTACGACCCTGCCACGAAGACATTCACCTTCAACCTCATCTACTATGTGGCTGCAGGTTATTTAAAATATGGCACTGAGACCTTCACCGTGCAGTGGGATGAGGTGGCAGCCGCTCCGAAGCATGTCGTGAAGAAGTCGTTTGGCTTCTCGCCGAAGGTGTCCACACCCAAGAAGCATGCCAAGCAGGCTGATAAAGCTCACTTCACACAAGAGAAGCGCATCTACTAAGAGCTTTTAAGCATATACAATCACAAAAAGAGCCCCAATTCGGGGCTCTTTTTGTGGTTTTTGAATGGGGGTGATGGGCCTTTTGGGGCTTAATGGGCATAATGGGCATTTTGGGCATAATGGGCATTTTGGGCTTAATGGGCCATTAAGGCCATTAAGGCCTTTGGGCCTTAGCCCTTTAGCCATTTAGCTGTGCACGTAGGTGCCGATGGGCTCGCCGTCGAGCACTTTCTTCAGGTTGCCTACCACGTCCATGTTGAAGACGTAGATGGGCAGGTGGTTGTCGTTGCACATCACCACGGCAGAGAGGTCCATCACCTTCAGATTGCGCTCCAGGATTTCCTCGTAGGTGATGTCGTCGAACTTCGTGGCGGTGGGGTCTTTCTCCGGGTCGGCGGTGTAGATGCCGTCGACGCGTGTGCCCTTGAGCATCACGTCGGCCTCTATCTCCACGCCACGGAGCGATGAGCCGGTGTCGGTGGTGAAATAGGGCTGTCCGGTGCCGGCAGAGAAGATGCACACCTTGCCGTTCTCCATCTCCTCGATGGCTTTCCACTTGTTGTAGAACTCACCGATAGGCTCCATACGGATGGCGGTGAGCACCTTGTTGGCCACACCCTCTACGGTGAGTGCTGAGCTCAGCGCCAGTGAGTTGATGACGGTGGCGAGCATACCCATCTGGTCGCCTTTCACGCGGTCGAAGCCCTGGGTGGCTCCCTTCAGTCCGCGGAAGATGTTGCCACCGCCGATGACGATGCCTATCTGCACGCCCATGTCGTGCACTTCCTTGATTTGCCGAGCATATTCGGCCAGTCGCTCCGGGTCGATGCCGTAGCCTTGTTTTCCCATGAGGCTCTCGCCACTGAGTTTAAGAAGTATTCGCTTGAATCTTGCCATAATTATATGTTTATGATTTGAGATTTGAGATTTGAGATTTGAGGTTTATTGAACATCGGCTGCGCCTCGACAATCAGAGCAAGCTCTATTGCTCTTGGCTTGCACGATGTTTGAGGTTTATCATGCTTCGCATGATGAACATCGGCTGCGCCTCGGCAATCAGAGCAAGCTCTATTGCTCTTGGCTTGCACGATGTTTTAATACATCGGTGGCGTGAACGCATCCTCGATATGCTCGATTTGCGCTTCTTGGCCGTCGCCCACCACGGAGATGATGTCGAAGCGCACCTCGTTCATCACATTGTAGCGGTGGATGTAGGCATTGGCGGCAGAGGCCAGGTTGCGCATCTTGCGCCAGTCGACGGCCTCCTCGGGGTTTTCGTATTGCGCACTACGCCGTGTCTTCACTTCCACAATCACCAGCACATCGCCATCGGGAGAGAGGGCCGTGAGGTCGAGGTCGCGGTGCCCCATCTTCCAGTTGCGGTGGCAGATGGAGTAGCCTTTTCTGGTGAGGTATTCCTCTGCCATGCGTTCTCCCCATCGTCCGAGGTCGTTGTGAGATGCCATGCGGTGTGTGTCTTTGGTTACGCTCCTAAAAAAGCAAAATTAGGTTTTTTTTTCGAAACGATGAAATTTTTGCCCAATGATTTTGCCTTTCTGCCGATTTGCACTACCT
>Ga0256407_10007392_pt1 | contig 16549 bp, 7 predicted proteins | sample RumenRJG_04DNA_FD_193489 | JGI IMG/M metagenome (GOLD analysis project Ga0256407, IMG submission 193489) | Bovine rumen microbial communities from Lethbridge, Alberta, Canada - RJG_04 | ecosystem: Host-associated > Mammals > Digestive system > Stomach > Rumen | place: Canada: Alberta | collected...
AGGTTGGGAATGGTAATAACGCCCGCAAGGATCATTACAAGACTAATGACCATCGCGAGTTTTGGTCTTCGAATAAAAACTTCAGAAATCATGCTGCGTTACCTCGTCGAAGAAGAGAGGCGCGAGCAGACTTCGAATTCTGGACGTTTTCGGGTTTAGCGGACGTGACAGTCGATTTCGCCTTTTTCTCGGCGGTCTGCTTCTGGGCTGACTTGTTTTCAGACTGCGACTTCGATTTCGCATCCTTGACAAAGTCGCGATAGAAGGGGCGAACGAGGTCAAAAGGACGCGCTTTGTTGACCCCGTCCATCATGATGAGATCGCCCGGCTTTACGCCGCTGAGGATTGTTTCGGTCGATCCGTCAGAAGGACCAAGCTTAACGTCGCGACGAAGAACCATAAGGTATTTCTCGTCGACTTTTCCATCGTTTAACTCGCTCACGGACGATTTCGTCTTAGGATCTTCGTATTCGTATCTCTTCTTTTTAAACTCCGCTAAGAACTCTTCTTTCGATTTTTCGCCCTTTTCAACAGCTTCAATGTCTTTAGCAAATCGCGAATCTGAGGCAATTTCCTTATAGAGAGATTCGTCGTCGATCGAGTCGACAAGGATGTAAACGTAATTGGTTTTACCGTCAAACATAACCGCCGAAGGGAGGACGGACGCGGCAGATTCGCCGGTTTTCTTGGAAAGATTAACGGTTACAACTCCGCCAGGGTTAAGAACTTCGTTGGGATTGCTGAATTTCGCCCAAATCTTGATCGTGTCGGTCGTCGATTTAACCGAGTTGTCGATAAAACAAATCTCGCCCGCTTGATCGTAGTGAGAGTCGTTCGGGAGTGTAAGCGAGATCGAAGACGTCTCTTTTAAACTTTTGAGATCGCCAAACATATTGAGGAAGTCGCGTTCGCTCATCGTAAAACGGACGTAGATTGGATCCATTTGAACGACGCGAAGCAGAGGCTGGCTTTGAGGCGAGACGTAGGCGCCGGAAGAATAGGCGCGACGTCCGGCACGACCGTCAAGTTCCGCATAGACCTTGGTGTACTTAAGATTTTCTCGGGCGAGCGTGAGCTTAGCTTGGGCGGACGCAAGTTGCGCCTTAAGACTTTGAAGGAGCGAGAAGGCGTTCTCTTTAGCGTCGCGGGATCCCGCGTTCTTTTCAAAGAGGTCGTTCAATCGATTGTAGTTGCTTTGCGCATATTCAATTCGCGCTTCCGTTTCCTGAATTGCGGCGAGAGAGGCGTCGACTTCCGCTTGATAGGGGATTGGATCAATTTCGAAAAGAAGTTGTCCCTTACTGACATGCGAACCCTCTTCGAAATCGGACGCGACTTTGAGCGTGCCGGAAACTCGCGCGACGGAATCGACTTGTTCTATCGCTTCAACATTGCCCACGTATTTTTTCTGAGCGACAGGAACCGTTTCGGAGACTGTCCCTGCGACGACCGACACGCGCGTAGGAGCGCCGCCGGCCGCGCCAGGTTGTGCGAAAACGAACGAGGTGCAATTCAGAATCAGAACGCTGGCAAGCGTTCCCATGGCAAGAGACGATAAATGTGACACATTTCCTCCCGACAAAGTCAAACGCGATTTCCTTACGCGTCGGAAATTCGCGCGGACTCTCAAGGTTAAAGCTCGGCTCCACGTTAATCTGTCGTTGACGAGAAGACGAGAATAGGGGAGGCTGAGCTAGCGTGTAAAAGGGCTTCAAACAAGGACGGATTCATTTCTCGAACCACAGCGCACATATGGTACTTGATTTTTCTAATAGCGCAAGTCGAGGCGATGCGGAACATACGGATAACGCCGTCGTTTTCCATACGCTTGGCGTGATAAAAACACGAATCCAGACAGTCGGACGACCGGCAAAAGCTGGTCGAACTGTCGCTACGTTTTTTGCCTTAGTATGCAAACCCTCCTATGTTCATTAACACGGATTTCATATTTTTTTCTTTTTTTCAAAAAATTTGAAAGACAGCTTTTCTAATCTTCCTGTTTTACGCAAAAAACCTTATCTGTTTCTTCTTTTTAATAGGAATAACCGTTAAAACTGGTATAACCATAGTATTTGGAATAACCTGAATTAAGTTTTATGTCTGAAATTTCGCTTAAAGGCGAATAAGAACCCTTTACGATAATGGACGTGCAAGCGAAAAGTCCCGAACAACCGGCAGGACAATGCTAGGCGTTATTTGGATTACTGGGGCGCCATAGGACTTCTAACCTTTCGTAGTCGTTTCCAGGTTGACGCGGAGGCGAGGTGGAACAAACGGCAAGCCCAACGACGTTGCGCTTTCTCCTACGATAGTCGACGTCCGATTTCCAAACAGCGAACGGGATTATTTGCGTTTACAATAGCATCTGGGGCGTTTTTCGTCGGCGGAAGACGCGAGCGGCTCGGTAGGTCAGGAAAGACTGATAGTGCGTCGGCGCTCACGTTCGGAGGATTTCCGAAACGAGACGTCTCTTCAATCGAGGTAGCAGGGATGAGACCATCTTTGAAAAAAGGAATTGCGCTGGGTTCGCTCCTGGCGCTCGTCGTGAGCGGCGGTTGTAAAGTCGGAAGCGACTATGTAGCGCCGCAGGCGACTGTTAACTCGTCGTACATTCAGATCGACGAGTCTAAAGGAATCCGCCAAGAGGTTGGCGCCGACGTCGCCAGCTGGTGGAGTCAGGTTCAGGATCCTGTTCTATCTAGGCTCACAAACGAAGCTGTGACGAACAACCTGACGTTGCATGAGGCGCTTTATCGTATCCAGGCTGCTCGAGCGGTTCTCGGTTCGACGCGCGCGAATCAGTATCCTCAGTTTGCGACTGGCGGCGGCTATAGCTATAATCGTCGCTTAGGAGTGGATTACAACGACTACAACGCGTCGTTGTCCATGGGCTGGGAAATCGACGTTTTTGGTCGTCTTGAACGTGCCAACGAAGTCGCGACGGCAAACATGGAGGAACTCCGCGAACTGTATCGCAACACATACGTGATCATTTGCGCCAACATCGCGACGCTCTATGGAACGGCTCGTTCTTTCCAAGAACAAATTCGAATATCTGAAGAGAATATCGAAATTCAGCGTCAGACCTTGGATATTACTCGTACGAAGAACGAACTCGGATCTGCTAGTAAACTCGACGAGAGTCAAGCGCTTGGCGTATGCCGCGGCACCGAATCAAGCGTGTTGAGTCTCCAGACGAAATACCAGACGACGCTCAACCAAATCAGCATTCTCGTCGGTCGCCCGCCTGGGTACGTCGACGAACTGATGCGCACGCCGGCGCCGATTCCGACCCCGCCCGAACAGATTATGGTCGGTATTCCAGCTGAATTGCTCCGTCGTCGTCCTGACGTACGCGCAGCCGAGCAGCGCGTCATTGCTCAAAACGCTCGCGTCGGCGTAGCGATCGGCGATCTGTATCCTGTCTTTACCCTTACCGGTTCTTTTGGACTCGACGGCGAATCCTTCAAGGATATGTTCAACGGCGATTCAATCGCCGCTAGTATCGGTCCTTCTTTTCGCTGGAACGTCCTCAATTTTGGCAAGTATCGGTTTAACGTCGAAGCGCAGGAACACACGTTGCAGCAACAGATTTCCGCGTATCGCGAGGCCGTTCTCGAGGCCGCGCAGGACGTAGACGACGCGCTCGTCTCCTACGTGAATGAACGCGACAGGCTTCAAACCCTGTCTGACGCCGTGGACGCCTATACCGACGCGTACAATCTGTCGAACGAGCGCTATAAGAGCGGTCAAATCGATTTCCAACGTTTACTAGACTCGCAAGCCGGTAAACTTTCCTACGAGTTGCAGTACGTTCAGTGCCGTGCAAGTATGTTCATCTCGCTCGTAGATCTTTACCGCGCTCTAGGCGGCGACTGGATGGGCGGAACCTCTACCGCGAGTCAGTCTGACGAATATGTCCCGACTACGCAAGTCTCGAGCGCTACGCCTGTCGTTCTCTCCGACGAAACCGCTTCCACTACCGCCCGTTATACGACGCGTGAGGTTAAGCCGAAGGGGTACGATCCAGAAGCGGAATGGTCGGAACGTCAAGAACGTAGCCGTGAGCGGGTCTCGATGGCTCTTCATGACGACGAGGTAGTCAACGAAGTGTCGTCCCTCTGAGACACTGTGCGATTGAAACTCTGACGTTGCGCGAAGGACCCTGCCGCAGTCCTTAGGTTGCGATACCTCGACGGCAAAAGGATTGAGAGGTGACGTCCTTTCCAAAAAACGTCTAAACCTGGCGCTCCAACGGCGTGTTCCGCCGTTGGAGCTTTTATTATATGGGTTCGTGAATCTCTTTATTCCTCAAAATTGTTGCACATTTCTTAAATTACTCTTTTTGTTTTTTCTTTTTATTTTAAAATAGAAACTCGGAAGTTCTCTTTCCTTTCCGCTAAGCTATGACCAAACAAAAGGAGTCAAGAATGAAGAAATGTCGCTTGATTGCGGTCGTTCTGCCGATCGCTGTAATGTTCGCGGCAATCGCCGCCTCGGCTAATGCCGACGAGAACGTCTCCGACGCGCAGCCGACGAAATTGTTGCGTTATCCTGACGTCTATCAAGATCAAGTGGTTTTCTGTTATGCGGGGGACGTCTGGAAGAGCGATTTTGACGGACGCAACGTGGTTCGAATTACCGCGCATCAGGGGCTTGAAGAATTTCCGAAGTTTTCTCCTGACGGGAAATATATCGCCTTCACAGGGCAGTACGACGGATCTGATCAGGTCTACGTCGTTTCTTCCGACGGAGGCGAGCCGAAACGTCTGACGTACTATCCGACGGTCGCGGGAGCGCCTCGTCGCGGCGTCGACGCGCAGGTCTTGGGATGGACTCCAGATGGCAAGCAAGTTATGTTCCGCTCGAAGCGCGACAGCGACGAAGTCGATTCGTTGACGAACATTTACCTCGTTTCGGTCGACGGCGGACTGCCGACTCGCATTGGCGTTCCCGTCGCGGGCGCCGGCGATCTTTCTCCAGATGGAAAGAAACTCGTTTACTCGCCTCTTTTCCGCGATTTCCGTCACTGGAAACGGTATGAAGGCGGTTGGGCGCAGTATCTTTTGATTTATGACCGCGAAACGAAGGATTTCTCCGAGATTCCAACGACTCCGCGAACGGATCGCGATCCGATGTGGTTAGGCGATCATGTTTATTTCGTGTCTGATCGCGACGGAACGATGAATCTTTATCGCTACATGCCCGAGAACGACGTCAAAATCGAGAAGTTGTCTCATTATTCCGATTGGGACGTTCGCTGGGCTTCGTCCGACGGCGAAGATCAAATCGTTTATGAAAACGCGGGTTCTCTTTTTGTTTACCGGCCGTCGTCGAACGAAACTCGCGAACTTGCAATTCATGTTCCTCACGACGGACTTGCCGCGCGGCCAAGTCGCGTTCAAGCATGGCGTAATGTAGAGACGTACGGACTCAGTCCAGAAGGAAAACGCGCGTTGTTTACCGCGCGCGGCGACGTCTTTACTGTTCCCGTTGAAAATGGACTGACCCGTAACTTGACTCGTTCCTCTGGCGCCCATGACCGATGTCCCGTCTGGTCGGCGGACGGCCGATGGATCGCCTTCGTCTCAGACGAGTCAGGCGAAGACCAGATTTATGTAATTGACCAGAAGGGCGAGAAGGACAAAATTCAATTAACGAATTCTCTTCGCGCTAAACTCGATTCTCTTCAATGGTCTCCAGACGGTAAAGCGTTTTCTTTTCGTGATTCGATGAACCGTCTCTATGTGTTGACCTTAAAATATGACGATCCGGCCGCCGCGCCGCAAGCGTGTGAACTAATCGAAGTCGCGCGCGATAAATTCGGCGGTTTTCCTGGCGCCGAGTGGTCGCCAGACGGCGCTTACTTGGCATATGAACTTGGCGAGAGTACCGAATATGACGCAGTTTACGTCTGGGAAAAAGAAACCAAGACGTCTCGTCGCGTAACGGATCCGATGTTCAATAACTTTTCTCCGACGTGGTCCCAAGACGGCGACTGGCTCTTCTATATTGGTCAACGCGAGTTCTATCCTCAATTTAGCTCGATCGAGTGGAACTTTGCCGGGGATCGGTTCAATGGAATCTTTGCCGTCGCTCTTCGTAAAGACGTAGAGAATAAGTTTATCCGCACGAGCGACGAAGCACCGGAATCGCAGATTGCCTCCAGCGGAGAGAAAAACGACGACGAAAAGAAAGAGGAAGTCGTCGCTCAAGATTCGAAGAAGATTGACTTTGACGGGATAGAAAGCCGCGTCGTCCGTCTGCCGATTAATTCAGAAAACTATACTTCTCTCTCTAGCGCCGGCGATTTCCTTTATTTCATTCAGGAACCCGAGTCGTTCTATGGACGTGGCGCAAACGGCGTTCCGAAACTCTTAAGCTTTGATCTCAAGAATCTTTCGCTCCAGACGTTTGTCGAAGATTTCAGCGGGTATTCTCTTTCCGCAGACGGCAAGAAGCTTCTTACGCATAAGGCGGGTTATCGTATGTATGACGTCGGCGCGAAAGGCGGCGATTCAAAGGTCTTCTCGCTCGACGGCATGTATTGCGATCTCAATCCTCGCGAGGAATGGAACGAGATTTTCGAAGAGGTCTGGAGGCGTTTCCGCGACTATTTTTACGTCAAAAACATGCACGGTCTTGATTGGGACGCGGTTGGGAACCAGTATAGATCGCTTCTCCCGTATGTGTCGCATCGTTCAGATCTTACGTATATCCTCACAGAAATGATCGGCGAACTTAATATCGGTCACACTTACGTCGACGGAGGAGATTTTATCCAGCCGGAACGCCCTGTCGTCGGTTTGCCTGGCGCAACTTTCGTCCTCGATTCGGAAAAGAATCTGTATCGCATCGAGAAGATTTACCCAGGTCAGAATGAAGAACCCAAATATCGTTCTCCGCTCACAGAGGTTGGGGTTAACGCGTCGGAAGGCGACTATGTCTTGGCGATCGACGGCGTCAAACTCGTCGGTTCGGACAATCCGTATCGTCTCCTTGAAAACAAGAAGGAGCGAGTTGAGCTTACTCTTAGTAAGGACGGCGCGGAGGAAAACTCTTGGAAGACTTCGTATAAACCGGTTGACAACGAGGATTCTCTGCGTTATTTGAACTTTGTGCTTGATCGTCAGCGGCGTGTTTCTGAACTTAGCGACGGTCGTCTTGGTTATCTGCATATTCCGGATATGGGCGGCAACGGCGCTTATGAGTTCATCAAGTGGTACTATCCGCAACTTCGTAAAGAAGGAATCGTTATTGACGAGCGTAGCAACGGCGGCGGCAACATTTCTCCGTGGATCATTATGCGACTGAATCAGAAAGTCCTCGGCACGCGCTATGGTAAAGTTCGCGAGACTCCGACGACTTATCCGACAATCGCGACGACGGCGAAGTTCGTTTGCCTGCTTAATGAAACAAGCGCGAGCGACGGCGATATTTTCCCGTATTACTTCCGTAAATCAGGTCTAGGCAAGCTCGTCGGCAAGAGGAGCTGGGGCGGCGTCGTCGGTATTTCGGGACGCGGTCCTCTCACGGACGGCGGCTCTGTTAGCGTTCCGCTTAACGCGACAAACAGCGAGACGGGCGAGTACGTCATTGAAGGCCATGGCGTTGATCCCGACGTCGAGGTTTGGCAAGATCCGAAGGCGGTCCTTGAAGGACGCGATCCTCAACTTGAGCGTGGCGTCGAAGAACTGCTGAAAGAAATAGAGGACGACCCGGCTGTTAAGCCGCAGCGTCCTGAGGATCCCGACAAATCCAAGGGGGCGGTTCCGGATTACAGCGTCTGAGGCTGATTTTCGCGTTTGACGTCACAGACGTTTCGTCAAACGCTTTCGGTTATTGAAAACAAACGTCCCGGCGACAAAACGCGCGCCGGGACGTTCGTTATTTAGATCGAATCTTAAAAGGAGAAGTGTTAGAGGACGCTTGAGACGTTATTTTCCCAATTCGGAATCAAAGTTAATGTATTGATTCCACTGTTCGTCGCTCCAACCTTTGTCTTTATCTTTATTGTCCGCCAAGACTCCGTCGGACTGATTGTTCTGGTTTTCCGTTAATCCGTCCGCGTCGTCTAACTCTGGATCGTCATACTGTCGAACAGACGCTAAACGTTCCTCGCCGTTTGGCAACACGACGACTGGTTGCGCGACTTTTGCAGATTCACGTTCGACTCGAGAATTGGGAGCCGTTTCTGCGTCTTGTTCGACGTCGACTTTCTCGAGGCGCGTTTGAGTATTTCGCGATTCCGCATACTGTTTGCCGCGCCATTGCTCCAAAGTGATAAGAACGTCGCGCGGTCTTGAGGGTTTCGCGGGATTGAAATCGGAAACGATCCCTTCTTGAGTCATTACGTCGATGATGCGCGCGGCCCTCGTGTAGCCGATGCTGAATTTACGTTGTAACATCGACGTGCTGGCGCGACCCGCTTCGATGACCATATCGACTGCCGGAATATAGAATTCATCGTATTCGAGGTCGGCGGCGTCGCCGTCTTCTTCATTGTTGTCTTTGGGATCGGTAAGCTCGACAACATAGTCGGGATGATCTACGGAAATCGCGTCGATAACGGCGTCGATTTCATGATCGGAAACGAACGCGCCTTGCCCGCGGACGAGTTGGCTTGTGCCAGGCAACAGGAAAAGCATATCGCCGTTGCCGAGGAGTTGTTCGGCGCCTTTGACGTCTAACACGACCTGGCTGTCGACGCGGCTCGCCACGCCGAACGCTATTCTTGCCGGGAGGTTGGATTTAATGAGCCCTGTAACAACGTCGACGGTCGGTTTTTGCGTCGCGAGCACCAAGTGGATGCCAACCGCGCGGCTCTTTTGCGCGAGCCGCACGATATGACGCTCGACGTCTTTGCCCGACGTCATGATAAGATCCGCCATTTCGTCGGCGACAATAACGATGCTAGGCATCGATTTCGGGAAGGCTTCCCATTCGTCTTCGTCTTCGGAACGCAATCTCCTTCGGATCATTTCAGGCGTCAGCTTGTTAAATTCGCTGATTTTACGAACGCCGACCCTCGCGAATATTCGATAGCGTTCTTCCATCTGTTCCACGGCCCACTCGAGAAGCGCTTCCGCCTTCTGCATATCGACGACGACTGGGTGCATAAGATGGGGAATAGATTTATAAGGACTCAACTCTACCATCTTTGGGTCGATCATAAGGAGACGGACTTCTGCCGGACTCTTCGTCATAATGATCGACATGATAATCGAGTTAAGGCAGACCGATTTACCTGTGCCCGTTCGCCCCGCAATCAGCAGATGCGGCAGTTTCGCAAGATCGGCGATCATGGGGGCGCCAACAACGTCCTTGCCGAGGAAAATCGGAATATCCATTGTCTGAGCTTCTTTGGCGCAGGTTTCCATAACCTCGCGTAAGCGAACAAGTTGACGACTTCTGTTAGGAAGCTCGATTCCCACGGTGTTCTTACCGGGAATTGGCGAAACGATGCGTACGTGAGGCGCCCGCATCGCAATTTCAAGGTCGCTGGCGAGATTGTGCAACGCCTTGACACGGAGTCCTTTCTGTAATTCGACTTCGTATAACGTCAACACCGGGCCTGTTTGAATGTCGACGACTTTGAGTTCGATTTTGTAATTGCGACAAACACGCTCTAGTTCTTCGCCGCGTCGACGAACTTCGTCCGAAATGTCGTCGGCGTCGTAATAATCGCCCTCCGCGAGTAGATCAATCGACGGGTAGACATACTGGTCGCTCGCGCTTCGTTCTTGCGAGACGTCGGATTCGGCAAGCGAAGCGTTTTCTGCCGCTTCTACGTCTCCATGATTAGCGTCGACGAACGTGGCTCCCGGAATGCGCGGGGCCATAACTATTTCGCTGACTTCAGCCATAGCGTCAGGTTTCGTCGACCCGACTGGAACGCTCGGTCTGAAGGAAGGCGTTAAAGGACGAGGAGGGAGAGCCGTGGATATAACCGTCGAAGTTTGTCCCCTTCGAAACGGCAAAGGTTCAAACGGTTTGTTCTGAAACTCGCTTGGTCGTCGACTTTTGCCGAAAGACGTGTAGGTTGTCGTCAACGATCTTCGCGGGTTTGCCCTTTGAATCCTTTCCAGAAAGGGACGGCATACCCTGCCTACGACGCTTCCTAGTCCCGAAGACCAAAAGACGAGCTTCAATACTTTTTCCGGCGCGATCAAGACAAGACCCGCCAAGAACATGGCGCACAACGACGCGTACGCGCCGAAGCGGATGAAGAACTTGTCAAAGATAAATTTTACGCACGCGCCGACCATGCCCCCCGGACCGATTGGAGGACCGATTGAACTGTCAAAGAGATATGCGGCGGCGCCCGAAAATGCAATAAGCGTGAGAAAGAATCCCATGACCTTATTGTAGGGTTCTCGAATGGGATCGAAAAAGAAGTAATACGCTAACGCTAAACCAAAGCCGACGACAATATAGTAACCGGCGACGCCAAAGCAAAACGAAACAATATAGGCACACCACGCCCCTGGGAGTCCCGCAAGATTGCGAATCTCCTGGAGATCGTGATATACAAATTTAGTCGGGAGGTCTTGAGGCGTATAGCTCAAAAACGAAAGCGCAAGAAAAAGCCATCCGACGAAAAAAATCGCGACGACGGCAAATTTGCTGCTTTTTTCCCGACGTTTTTCATGCGGTTCAGACAACTTGAACTCCCATGAGCAACCAAACGTTCCGTAAAGCTGGCGTGTACTTCTTTAAAAACGCGAGAACGCCAAACTCGCAATGGGGAAGGAGGGGAACGAGGAAGAACTTATCGATTGACTTTTGCATGAAATCGAATCGCAAAGTTCATAAGGAGCGCGATCGCTTGTTATTTCGGGGGGGTAGGGGCGTTTCGCGCTCAGACGAAGAATAATACGGGAATCAAAAATGTGTCAACGAGTTGCGGCGACTTGTCGACGCGCGCCGTTAAGCGTGTTGAGCAGGAGCATCGTGACGGTAAGCGGACCAACCCCTCCTGGAACGGGAGTAATCCAAGAGGCAACCTCTTTGACAGCGTCGAAATCAACGTCTCCGACGAGTTTACTGATTGTTTTTTTCTCGCCGTTTTCGTCGACGATCTCTCTCTGGACGCGATTCATTCCTACGTCGACCACAACCGCGCCTGGTTTGATCATATCGGCAGTGACAAACTCCGCCTTGCCAATGGCTGCGACGACGATATCCGCTTCTCTGACTATTTCAGGAAGGTTTTCGGTTCGACTGTGACATATCGTAACCGTGGCGTCTCCGCCAAGTCCCTTCTGGAGGAAGAGGAGCCCCATCGGTTTGCCGACGATGTCGCTTCGACCGATAACAACGACGCGCTTTCCCTTTGTTTCTATGTTATAACGCGCCAGAAGTCTCTGAATCCCATAAGGGGTACAGGGTAAGAAGCGCGGACGTCCTTGCGAAAGAAGACCGACGTTTTCTGGATGAAACGCGTCGACGTCCTTTCGCGGATCGATAAGGTCGAGTATCCGTTTCTCGTCAATTCCCTTGGGAAGGGGGAGTTGAACAAGAATACCATGGACAGATTCGTCGCCGTCGAGCTTTTCAATGAGCTCGCAAAGTTCGTCGCTTGTCGTTTCTTTTGGCAAACGATACATGAGACTCCGAACGCCGACCTTCGCGCACGCGTTTTCTTTGTTGCGCACATAAACTTGACTCGCCGGATCGTCTCCGACAAGAACGACGGCAAGCGTTGGCTGGACGCCCGTCTCTTCGATAAAACGAGCGACCTCGTCTTTAATCTCATAGCGGATTTGCTCCGCCGTTCCTTTGCCGTCAAGTATCTGAGCCGACATGACTCCTTCCTTTCTTTATGAAATAACCGCAATTCCGACGCCTGAGAACAAACGGCGCCGAATACTCCGATTGTCTAGATTCTACACAGAGTACGCCTTCTCGCCAAACCTTAATCTCGGTCTTTTAGCGCCTATTTTCCTATTTAGAAGGCGTTCATCTCGTTCTAACGTTCCAATTTGTTGGAATGAGATTGTTGAGAATATTTTCGCTGTCTTGACTCTCTTCGCTGATCGCTATTTCTTGTAGCGACCGTCCCTGTATAGAAAAAGAAATAGTTTGTGAAAAAAGTCAGAAGGCAACGGAGTCTTCCGCGTTGAGGAGTCTTGCTATTTCGCGCGCATGACGTTGAAGTTCCTCGTCGTTTTGGAGCGCTTTGACCAGTTGACGCGTCGCGTGAATCATCGTCGAATGGTCGCGATTGGAGAATTGTCGACCAATTTCGCGATAAGTTGCGTTTGTGAGTTTCCTCGCAAAGAATACGACGAAACTTCTCGCGAGCGTTAACGTTTTGGAACGTTTTTTGCTCCGTGTTTCAACGACGGAAACTGCAAAATACTTTGCTACTGTTTTGACGATGCGATCAAGAGTCCAAGTCGCGTCGGGGTTGCGTTTGGCAAGGAAATCGTCGAGGTTGTCAATTGTGAGCGCGCTTTGCGAGATAGCGAGGGTTTGCGCGGCTTGAACAAGAGAACCGCAAATCGCTCCAACTGTCGAAGGAAGGCGTTGGACGCACAATTGTCTCATTTCTTCGTCAAGCGGGAGCGCAAGTTTTGAAGCGATCCGATCGACGACGACGCGCTTTGTTTCATCCGTCGGCAGATTAACAGGGATAAGGAGACCGCTCGAGAAACGAGCCGCAAGATCGGAAAGGAAACCGGAGATGGTCGAAGGATTACGCGAAAAAGAAAATATAACGAGCTTTTGGGCGCGAATCGCCTCGTCAAGCGTCGCTAACATTTCCAACTGCGCAGTCTCCTTTTCCGCGAGAATATCCGAGTCTTCAATAGCCAACACGTGCGCTTGCGCGACAAGTTGGCGGAAAAGAAGCGTTTGATTGCGTTGAATCGCGTTGATTGCCGACGTCGAAAAGTCGGACGCTGAAAGGTAGAATACCGTCTTTTGCGGTTCTTTTGTTCGACGAATCTGGCAGATTCCCTCGATAAGACGAGTTTTCCCCGATCCGCTCGAACCGTAAAAAATTAACGGCGCGGAAAAGCTAAGGCTTTCTAAGGGACGATACCCTAGGATGCTTGGCGTTTCAGGCGAACGTCTCGAAGCGTTGAACGTCGCCATGTCGAAGAGGATGCTTGCGGAGATTTTGGCGCCGTTTGGTTGATCGAGAACTGATCCGAGAAGTCCGTCTTGCGCGGCATGGAGAAGTATTTCGACGTCGGCGCGGGAATGTTCCTGAACGGCCGCTTCAACGGGGTCAAGAGACGACAATCCAATAGGGCGATCAAAGATCGGAACTCCGTCGGCGGCAAGTCGGTACGCCAATTCCGCTAGTCCATTTTCCGGCCCAATGAGAAATCCGCCTAACAACTCTTCTGGCGAGAAGGGATTAGGGACCGCGTCAGCGTTGTTTTCATTGAGGGACGTGGGGATTTCAAGATCGTGATACAGGTTGGGGGAGTTTGGTCGAGCCAATTGCGTCGTCTCTATATCTTTTCGATAATTATTTTCTATTGTCAGAACGCCCTAATTCTTAGGGGTAAATTCAACGTCGATCATATCCGAAGCGTCTTCGTGGTCGTCGAACGTTTCGTCAGAAAAATCTCCTTCTAACCGCCCATTGTCGATCGTTCCATAGTCGTGTCGTCTGGCGTCGTGGAAATTATTAACGCTGAAACTCCAAGTTTTAAAGACGGAAAAATTACCGTTGGCGCTCTTATTGAGGTCTATTTTACACAGTTTCACTAGCGCCAGAAGGGCTTTTCTCGTAAAGGGAACGAGGACGAGGACGCCGAAAACGTCTGAAACGAAACCCGGAAGAATGAGCGCGAACGCGCCAAGGTTGCCGAACAGGTAGTTTTTTAGAGAGTTTTCTGAGATTCCTGAGGAGCCGAAAATCGGACCGCGACGCTGAAGTTTCGCGACGGCGACGCCTAAGAGGGTGGTCCCCAACGTCAACAGTAACGCACTCCCTAAAGACGTCGCCCGGACGACCAAAATAAAAACGACGAGTTCGACGATCGGATAGAGCAAAAAAGCGAGCAAAAACATTTCTGACGCCTCTCGTTCTCTAGAGCAAGTTCCAGACGCTCGACTTAGCGACCTTCCAGATCGCTGAACGTGACGCTGGACATGACAAACATTAGTAGCTCAAACCAACGTCCCCATGATTATAAACGACGGCGTCCTTTCTTGCAACTTGCGCTTTTTCGATTATGCCGCTCCTCACGAGAATACGTCTTTAATTCACGACTTGTCTCGACGGCGCAACATTAGACTGGAATAATTGGTTTTTCAGGAGAAATTGGAAAAACCGTTAAATCTGTAATTTTGCAAATATTTTGCACAAGAGTTAAAAAACTTCTAATTAGAGTTGTCGTAATGGTCGATACGATCCGTAGAGCCTGTATTTTCAGGTTTGCGTATGTTTTGATTTGGCGAGAACGATTTCGCTGAATCGTGAATCACCAGATCGTCAAATCGGACGCCGTTGAAAGAAAGAAGTCGCACGATGATTAACAGAACGTTTAATATGCAGCGCAGCGCGCAGTTGGCGATTATATTGTCGCTGCTCTTGATCGCGCCTATTGGCGTGAAGAATTGTTGGGGACAGGCGCCCGGATTTGCACAGTCACGTAGCGAAGTTCCCGCGACGGCTCAAAGCGGTCCCCGCCGTTCGTTCCTTTCACAACTCAATCCGTTCAGTAGACAATCGGAGCAGAACGCGCCGGTTGTAGACACAACGACCATTTCTCAACCTGTTGCGACGAATATGTCGTCCAACACGATTGTCGCGCCGCGCGTCCAAGTGCAGCCGCCTGTTCAGAGTCGTCCTGTTGCGCAACCTTCACGACCTGCGGCCCATCCGCAGACGACTCCCTCCATGTCGACTGCTTCGAACGCCCCGAGTTCAGCGAGCGCCGTTCGGTCGAGCCTCGCCGCTCGTCCGTCGCCGAAGAGCGGTTCGACGGCGAATACTTCCAGCACGGGCGGAGTCGCGTCGTTGTTACTCGACGAGTTTGAGGACAGTCCAGAGGTGGAAGCGGCCGATTCAGAAACGCCAAAACCGGCTCCTAGACGAACAGTTCGTAGAAGTTTACGCGCTAATTCGTTCCCGTCCTCCCTCGAACTTCTTGACGACGGAGAAGACGCAGAGAACGAGAAGTCCCCCGTCTCTAGCGGCAAGGACGACGTTCTTTTGACGGACGAAGAGGACGGATCCTTGGAGGACGCCGCCGATGAAGAGGAAGACGACGATTACGAGAGTTCAATCGACTCTGCCGACGCGTCGCCTCTTGTCGCCGTCGTTGTCGAGGAAGAAGCGAAAAGCGCCCCGCGCACAAGGGCCGCCGTTCCAGATAATCAGGTAAAGAATCATCCAACCTCGTCTGCCGTCGCGTCAAACGAGGACGAACTTCTCGAGGAATATGAATCGTCAGACGAAGAGGTCGAAGACGTCGCGGTCGTCGACAACCGTTTAGAGGAGTTTTTACCGGCAGAGAACGTTCAGAATCGCAAAGCGGCGACTTCAGAATCTTCGGAGACGACGCTTTCGCAGGGACGCGCTCCCATTATCGAAGTCGATTCGCTTGGTCCTCGTAAACTTACGGTTGGTCAATCTTCAACCTATACAATTCGCGTGAAAAACGCAGGTTCAGAGATCGCTCGAAAATTGGTTGTGACGACGGATATTCCCGAACATGCCATTGATCTTCGCGCTGTTCCGAGCGTTGGCGACGCGTCAATTCAAGAGGGAAACGAACGCGGCGGCGTCCGGCAGTGCGTCTGGAAAGTCGGCGTTCTTAAGCCAGGAGACGAACAAAAGCTTACTCTGAGCATGACTCCGACGAAACGCGCGTCTTTTGGGTTGACTAGCGCGTTTGATTTTGAACGTCCTTCGACGTCTGCTGAAGTCGAGGTGCAAGAGCCTATTCTCGAGGCTCTTATCGAGGGTCGTGATTCGATCGAGTGGGGCGTTGAAGATCGTTATCGACTACGGTTGCGCAATATTGGCAACGGCGACGCCGAAAACGTGGTCCTTAATGTGTCGACTGGCGAGAATGAAGCGACGCAAAAGATCGGAGTTCTGCGCGCAGGCGAGGAAAAGACGATCGAGATGTCCGTAAAAACCGTTTCGGAAGAATTCTTCGTGATCGACGCGCATGCGACGGGCGCTTATGGACTTGAAGCGAATGCGACAAAGAAGGTGACGACGCTGCGCGGCAGACTTAACGTTGCGATCGAAACGCCTGATCTACAGTTTGTGGAAGGCGAGTTCGAGGCGGTGATACGGGTTCGCAACGACGGCGACGCTACGCTCCAAAACGTCGACGTTGTCGCGCAGCTTCCGAGCGGGGTCGAGGCGCTGAGTTGTTCCAGCCAAGCGCGTCGTAACGACGACAAGCGTCGCGTCTACTGGGTGGCGCCCTACATTCGTCCAAACGAGGAGACCTCTTTTACCGTTGTTTGTCGCGTTAACGCCGCGGGAAACGCCAAGTTTGAAGCTGTTGCAGTCGATCAAACCGGACTCGTCGCTCAGGCAAAATCTGTTGTGAACGTCGAATCAATA
>Ga0256407_10007395_pt1 | contig 16545 bp, 17 predicted proteins | sample RumenRJG_04DNA_FD_193489 | JGI IMG/M metagenome (GOLD analysis project Ga0256407, IMG submission 193489) | Bovine rumen microbial communities from Lethbridge, Alberta, Canada - RJG_04 | ecosystem: Host-associated > Mammals > Digestive system > Stomach > Rumen | place: Canada: Alberta...
CCAGCAGAAAAAGCAATGACAGAAAGACTGAAGCCAGACGTGTCAAGGGCAATGCCTCATGCTGACCTATACAAAAAGAATTAAACGACAATCCCTATATAGGAACAGGTATTGTCACACTAATAGAATGGCCTGAACAGAATTCTCAATTTAAAGCATATAAACATTGTTTTGAAAATTATCGTAATGAAAGCAATTGGATTTCATTTTTAGATGCAGATGAATTTATTTGCCCTAAATATGAGAATGACATAAAAGACTGGCTAAAGAAATTCGACAAATATCCTGCGATAAATATTCATTGGTTGATGTTTGCTACTGGAGGCCAATTAAAACATGATTATGAAAAGAATGTTATTGAGCAGTATTTCTCTTCTTGGGATAGACTTAGTCCTCATGGAAAATGTTTAATCAATACAAGATATGAGATAGCTAATTTTGACTCTTGGTATGTGCACCATCATACATACATGTATTATCCTATTTTGGGAATTAAAGTTATTATACCGGCAATCAATCAGTTCGGGTATATTTGCACAATTGATAAAACATGGGGTGGTGGGAAAGATAAATTGAAAAATTCCAGCATACAAATTAATCATTATTTTACAAAATCTTGGGATATTTGGAGTTCAAAAATGAAAAAAACAGATGTTTTGTTTTCTAAGAACCCGAAGAATGATATTGGTTATTTTTATAAATATGAACAGAAAGCAATCAGTCATGACTATACAATACAACGTTTCTTCATTAAAATGAAAATTCTTCAAGGACAATTGCTATGAAATTAAATACGAGATATTACATTGGCTACTCCAAAGATAGTACATTACGATATAAATCAACTTCTGGTGGAATTGGTTCGTCAATTCAGAAATATTTGCTGTCTACAAGACAATATGGAACTAGTATTACTTTCGTCTTTGATTCTCTAAGATGCCAGTACGAGCCTAAGATAATCTATTCTGAAAAGGACATAAATGTATGTGGAAGTATATATCAAGACATTAATATATTTACTTTCATAAAGTCTCATTTGGCTGAAATCAGAGATGGTATTGTAATATCGTGTCCTCCATGTCAAGTAAGGCCAATTTCTCATTTGTTAAAGAGAAGCAATATACCATGTTTCATTATATCATTTTGCTGTTCTGGTCAAACAACGATAGAAGGGACTTGGTGTTATTACCGTTTCCTTGGTATAAACAAAAATGATATTGTAAATATGCAATACAGAGGGAATGGATGGCCAAGTGGAATTCAAATTGAATTAAAAAATGGCGATTCATTTTTCTATCCAAATTATACAGACCCTTGGAAGTTAATTCACGAGACAGCTTTTTTTCAGCCAAAACGCTGTTTCTATTGTACTTTCGATACAAGTTATGAAGCTGATGTGTCCATAGCAGATCCATGGTTAAAAGAATATAAGGAAAATGACAGAATTGGCTGTACAATGTTCCTGACAAATACTGATTTAGGTAATGAGATATTGTACCAAATGAAGGAGAACGATTGGGTTGAATTTAGTGATACAGATAGATCTTCGTATGAAATAGCCCAAAAGCCAAATGTAGAAAAAAAAAATCGAGTATTAAACCAAAGAAAATATATAGATGTCATTGTAACACTTGTAGAGAATCCAGTAACAAAATCTCTTTTATCAAAGAGTATGACAGGTATGAAGTTTTTTCATAAGGTAAGGAAATTTCTTTTCTATATGTATGTGCCAACGAAAAGAAGTACTATTTTGAATAAAATAAAAAACAAAATTGGGTGTAAACTCAGATACTTGCGGTATAAGAGTAAAATAGGATCTCATAAAGGTATATTTAAGATATGGGGGGGGTAATTTTGAATAATCCTCATTGTGTTCATTTGGGCAGAAATGTAATAATAAGAGAGGATTCTTATATTGGCCCCGTTACGAAGTATGCAAATATTGATTATGAGCCATGTTTGATTATCGGTGATAGGACTTTAATAGGTAAGCATAATAGCATTGCATGCATTAACCGCGTAGAAATAGGTAAAGATGTGCTTTTTGCAGGCTATGTACACATTACTGATCACTCACATGGTTATGAAGATATTGAAAATCCTATTAATGGGCAAAAACTTATCTCTAAGGGCCCAATCATAATTGAAGATCAATGTTGGCTAGGATTCAATTGCGAAATTTTGTCGGGAGTACATATTGGCCGACATTCTATTGTAGCGGCACGGGCTGTAGTTACTAAAGATGTTCCTCCTTATAGTATCGTAGCAGGTAATCCTGCAAAAATAGTTAAACAATATGATTTTGATAATAAAAAATGGATAAAAATAAAGTAAAGAAATACGTTAATATTTCAGGCTTTCATATTGAAAGTAACAATCGTGGAAATGCTGCTTTAAGCTATGGTACAGTATCATTCCTTAAAAAAATTGGGGAATTGCAATCGGGACAGGAGTTCGTGAAATTCCGCTTCTTTAAAAACCCATTTAAGAGATGTAACAGGCATGTGACAACAGCATCTGTTATCATTGATGAGGAAAAATGGATTTATCATGTAGTTCCAGTTTTTGAACCTACCAAATACATTCTCTTAAAATTCAATGTTTTAGTTCCCTTTAGTAAATTAAAATTTTATATTCGTAATACAGCCTATGAAGCTGCAGACTATGGAGGAGATGGTTTCTCTGACATTTATGGAGATAAGATTTTGTATCATCGTTTCAGACAGACTTTCTTGCTATGGAAACGAAATATTCCTCTTATAATACTACCTCAGACAATTGGACCTTTTGAGAAGAAAGAAAACTATGCATTGGCCATCAAAATATTAAAATACGCTTCTCGTGTGTATGTTCGTGATTCTCGTTTCAACGCAGAGCTAGAAAAAGAGGGTATAGAGTTCCAGCAAGAAAAAGACTTGTCTGCCTATATGCTACCCAAGCCATGGGATGTTGAAATAAAAAACAATCCTGTTGGACTTAATGTGAGTGGGCTTGCTTACTCAAATCGTTTTCCAAATCTGGAGGGCCAATTTGATGCATATCCCGATCTAATTATGAAGTTGATAGAACTATTTAGAAATAAAGGATGTTCAGTTTATTTAATCCCACATTCATACAATTATAGTCATCCTGAAACAAATAATGATGATTTAGTTGCATGTCGGGAAGTATATTCAAGCTTAAGAGATAAATCAAATGTGGTATTGATAGATAGAGACATGATATCTCCAGAAGTGAAATATCTGATATCTAAGATGAAATTTTTCGTTGGAACAAGAATGCATGCAAATTTTGCCGCAATATTCACGAATACGCCAGTATTTGGATTGTCTTATAGTTATAAGTTTCAGGGAGCCTTTGAAGCAAATGGATTATACAACCAGACAGCTACAATCAATTATTTAAAAGTCTCAGAAATTGACACAATAATTGATAAGGTTAATACTGTTTATAAGCAGTATGTAAATACAACAAAAAATGGAAAAGATGAATAAAAAAGCGAGAGTTATAGCGTTTTATTTACCGCAGTTTCATCCAACTCCTGAGAATGATAAGTTCTGGGGGAAAGGATTTACAGAGTGGACAAATGCCGCAAAGGCTAAACCGCTCTTTAAAGGTCATCATCAGCCACATATACCAGCGGATTTGGGCTTTTATGATTTGAGAATGCCAGAGGTAAGAGAGGCGCAAGCAGAGTTGGCTCGTGAAGCTGGAATTGAAGGTTTCTGTTATTGGCATTATTGGTTTGGAAATGGAAAACAGTTTTTGCAAAAAATATTTGATGATGTGGTGGAAAGTGGAAAACCTGATTTCCCATTTTGTGTGGGATGGGCAAACCATTCATGGAATAATAAGAACTGGGTAAATACAAAGACTTTCTCAAAAGACTTTTATATCGCTGAACAGACATATCCTGGCCCCAAAGATCACGAAGCACATTTCTATTCTCTTTTGAAAGCATTTAAAGATCCAAGATATATTAAGATTGATGGAAAGCTTCTTTTCTATATTTTTGCACCTACAAAGTTCCCCAATGTATCAGAATTTATAGATCAATGGAATAATCTGGCAAAAAAAGAAGGGCTTTCTGGTTTTTATTTTATCGCTTTACAAGAAAATGGCAAATTTACAGAAGCAATGAGTCTATTCAAAATTATATTTGGAAAAGAAAAATTCTTCACTGATTCAAGAAGTGAATTTGCTAAGGTCTTTTCGCTGGGCTTTGACGGCATAAATTCCAGAGGGTTAGGTGTGGCTCACTATAGATATAACCGTAAATACGTGGCTGTATTAAGGAATTGGTTTAATAGAGCGCTACTAAAATTATTTGATTGGAGGCCTGTTGACAAATATGATTATAAGAAGGTTTCTATGAGAATGTTTACGGAAGAAGATCGAAAAGATAATATCTTTCCAACTATTGTACCAAACTGGGATAGGTCACCTAGAGCTGGTAAAAGAGCAAAGATATGGTATAATTATAAGCCTGAATATTTCAAACAGCAAGTCGAACTAGCATTAAATCTGATTAAAGATAAGCCTGAGCAACATCGTATACTTTTCCTTATGGCTTGGAATGAATGGGGAGAAGGAAACTATATGGAGCCTGATTTGGAATTTGGACATGGCTATATAAATGCATTAAGAGAAGCTCTTACAGAAAATTAATCGATATTCAATTCAATGGAGAAAATATTATCAATTATCATCCCGACATACAATATGGAGAAATATCTCCGAAAATGTTTGGATTCGCTCATCGTAAGTGATGAGAATATGGAGAATCTGGAAGTTTTGGTTATCAATGACGGTTCGAAGGATTCTTCATCACAAATAGGTCATGAATATGAATCAAAATATCCGCAGACTTTCCGTGTCATAGATAAAGAAAACGGAAATTATGGTTCCTGTATAAATAGAGGACTTAAGGAAGCAACTGGGAAATATATAAAAGTGCTTGATGCTGATGATTATTTCGATTCTGATGTGTTTGAAAAGTACATTAGTTTTCTCAGTTCAACAGATGTCGATATGATCTTAACAGACTATAATGAGGTTAATGAGGAGGGGGAAATAACAAAAAAACATTTAATGCCTTATAATGATAAGGAGCAGCTTTACATTAATGATTACTGTACGAATAAATTCTTTTCGGAATTACAGATGCATGCAGTAACTTATAAACGTTCTTTATTGATAGATAACAACTACACACAGACCACAGGAGTTTCATATACTGATCAAGAGTGGATGTACCTGCCTATAACTTATATGAAGACCTTCTGTCACTTTATTTGCTTTCTGTATCAATATCTAGTAGGTCGGGATGGTCAGACAATTGATCCAAAAGTCACTTCAAAACAGGTAGATGTACGTTTCCGTTTAATTTATAAAAGAATAAAAATATATTCAGATTTGGTCGAAAAAGGTGAGACGGATAAAATAAAAATTCAGTTCCTACAAAACAGACTTCTTAATTCTTCCTATTTTATGTATAAGAGCACTCTTATTCAGGACAATATACCTATGGAGATGATTAGGAACTTTGACGAAGGATTAAAAAAGATAGATAATAATTTTTATGATGAAATGTCTATTTCTGAGCTGTGTAAATGGAAGGGGTATGAGTTTATTGGATACTGGCGAAAGCATAAACGTTTGCCTTTTTCAGTAAAATTGATGAAGATATTCTATAAACTAAAGAAGAGATTATGAAAATATTAGTTTGTGGTGACCTCACCACCAACGGAAGAGGGTTGAAGGCTGTACAAAGTAAGACGGCCATTTCATCCGTTGTTTGTAATCTAATAAAAAGCCACGAAACTGCTATCGTTAATCTTGAAGCTCCGGTTGTGGTTGGAAAACGTAAGACGATAGCAAAATATGGACCGAACTTAAGCACCGTCCCAGAAACTATTTCTTATATTAAGGAATGTGGCTTCAGTGCAGTGACATTAGCTAATAATCATTTTTATGATTATGGAGATGATGGAGTTCTTAAAACCTTAGAAATAGTTGATAAAGAAGGACTTAAGCGTTTAGGAGGAGGAAGAGAGAAGAAACGTCCTTTCATACTGAATAATTGCAGTAATGTTTGTATTCTGAACTATTGTGAGTCTGAATTCTCTGTCGGTCATGAGATGGGCTCTAACAGTCTTGACCCAATAAAGGCCTATTATGATATCAAAGAGGCTGTTAAGAACAAGCATTTTGTTGTTGTAATTGTTCATGGAGGGCATGAGGGATACCAACTGCCGTCACCAAGGATGAAGCAGCTTTATCGGTTCTTTATCGATTGCGGTGCAAGCGTGGTCATCAATCATCATCAACATTGTTATAGTGGTTATGAGAAGTATCAAAGCGGAATGATATTCTATGGTCTTGGTAATTTCTTCTTCGATAAACTTTCGAGCAAGGTAAACAAAGAATGGTTCGAGGGATATATGGTAAGTCTAAGAATTGAAGAAAACAATTTAGTTGATTTTACTATTTATCCGTATGATCAGTGCAAAGATGATTGCGTAGAGGTAAGGCTTATGAAAGATGATGAAATGATTCTCTTTAATCAGCAAATAGAACATTTAAACAAGATTATAGCTGATGATGCACTGTTGGAGCAGTCGTTTAAGGAATTCGCTGATTCTCAAGAGAAGAACTATCTTTCTCGTTTTACACCATATACCATAGGGAAAATAATGGGTGCTTATCGCAAGGGACTTCTTCCTTCATTTATAAATAAAAAGAAAAGAATACGTATCCTCAATGCCATTTCATGTGAGGCGCATAGGGATGTTTGTATGTATCTGCTAAATAAGAATGTCTAATATTCTGTATAATAGATAAATTTATTATGGGAAAGATTTTCAAATTCATTAGAAATAATACGGCGAGGTTTGTTCCGGACAAGCTATATCTTAGCATTTTATTCCGCCATCGTCTTGGATATAGTATGGATTGGGAAAAACCTCAGACATTCAATCAGAAGCTTCAGTGGCTGAAGCTGAACGACCGCAGGCCGGAATATACCCGGATGGTGGATAAGTATGAGGCCAAGAAATATGTGGCGGACATAATCGGCGAGGAGTATGTCATTCCGACGATTGGAGTTTGGAACACTGTGGATGAGATCGACTTTGATGCATTGCCAATGCAGTTTGTGCTGAAGTGTACGCACGACAGCGGGGGTATCGTGGTTTGCAAGGACAAGTCGCGTCTGGATATAGCCGAGGCTAAGAAAAAGTTGAAAAAAGGACTCAAGACGAATTTTTATTGGCAGTCGCGAGAATATCCTTATCGGGGTGTGAAACCCAGAATCATCGGTGAGAAATATATGGAGGATAATAGTGGGGAGTTGCGCGACTATAAGTTTTTCTGTTTCGATGGTGAACCAAAATTCATGTTTGTTGCTTCTGACAGGATGAAAGCTGATGACACGAAGTTCGATTTCTTCGATATGGATTACAACCACCTGCCCTTCACCAATGGTCATCCTAATGCAGCCAAATCACCCAGAAAACCTGAGACCTTCGAGCAGATGAAGCAGCTGGCAGCCAAACTCTCGCAGGGCATCCCTCATATGAGAGTGGATTTCTACGATGTGGCTGGTCATGTCTATTTCGGCGAGATGACATTCTTCCATTGGAGCGGCATGACACCTTTTGAGCCAGAAGAGTGGGACTACAAGTTCGGTGAGTATCTGCAATTACCAAGATGAATAAAATAAAAGTTCTTTTCTTCATCAACTCTGAAGTGGGAGGTGGAGAGAAAATGAGTGTTAACATCAGTAAGATGTTGATGCAAGAAGAATTCTGTTGTAAGTATATAGTCATAAAAGACAAAAAATATGAAAAGACTTCCACTTCTATATTAGACTTCATCCCACAAGGCAGTGATGTTGAGGTCCTTCTTGCAAAGAATCAGTTGGACAAGGTTTTCCAGTTCTTCATGATAATAAAAAGAAATGCGCCAGATGTGGTTTTTGCTTCCCATTATAATATTATTGACAAGATAATGATCATGAAACCTTTTTTGAAAGGTGTCAAATTTGTCATGCGGGCAGAAAACGGCTATTCTACGTTCTCTAAAGTGAAAAAGCAGATCATCAAATTGACTTATTCTAAGGCTGATATCCTGATAGCACAAACAGATGAGATGAGGATGGATTTCGTAGCAAATGGTGTTTTGCCTGCTGAGCGTGTCGTAACTTTGGAGAATCCTGTTGATAAAGATTATATAGAGGCCAAACTAAAGGGTGAGGGTTCACCATATCCAAATGATGGGAAAAAACATATTGTTGCCGTAGGACGTTTCGGCTATCAAAAGGGTTATGATATTTTAGTGAAGGCTCTTGGAAAAGTCCTGAATACAGGCAATAAAGTGGATTTATATATTGTCGGCTCGTATTCGGGGAGATGGCAGCCTTTTTATGATGAAGTGATGCAATTGGCCAGAGAACTGAAAATAGAAGATGCCATACACTGTGTGGGCTTTCGTGATAATCCTTACGTATATTTAAAGTATGCGGATTGTTTTGTTCTTAGTAGTAGATGGGAAGGGCTTCCAAATGTTTTAGTGGAATCACTATTCTTGAAAACCCCTGTTGCTGCGTTTAAGTGTATTCCAATTATTGAGCGCATGGTGAGGGACGGAGTGGATGGATATCTGGCTGAAAAGGAAAATCCAAACTCTTTGGCAAATGCCATTACCAATGCCATGAAAATGGGACGTACCAATCCAGTATATCGTGGAGCTACAAAGGAAGATTATGTTTCGTTATTTAGAAATGTATAGTTACAAAGATGAACAAAGCTGTTGTATAAGGCTTATTTGATGAATATAAATTGAATGAAAGATAGCAAGATAATAAAAATATTAGAACCGTATGATTATGTGTCGTTCGATATATTCGACACGCTTATTCTACGTGATGTGCCATCTCCCAAAGACGTATTTACTATTATGGGGGAGGTTATGGCTGAACAGAGAGGACAAAGACTTCCACATTTCACCTCTGAACGTATCTCTGCAGAGAAAAAAGCAAGGAAGGACAAGCATCCTTTTGAGGTAAGTTTAGAGGATATTTATGAGCACATTGACATTCCTTTGGGTGATAAGGAAAGTGTAATTGAACTTGAAAAGGAAGTGGAATTGAAAGTTGCTCACAAAAATGCTCAGATGCAAGATATATACAACTGGTGTTTGAAGCATGGAAAGAAGATTGTGCTCATCTCTGATATGTATTTGCCAAAAGAATGCATCGAAAAGATGTTGTCAAATTGTGGTTATGAAGGCTATTCCAGGCTATACCTCTCATGTGACTGCCAAAAAAGGAAGGCATGCAAAGGCGAACTGTTTGATTATGCTCTACATGATTTAAATATCACGCCCAATAAGATTGTTCATATTGGAGATCACCCAAAGAGTGATGGCAGAAATCCGGAAAGACTGGGAATAAAGTCCATTCTCGTAAGACCAAATACCCATACAGAGTTCTTTAGGGAAAAATCATTAAATGATAAAGACAGGTTTCATTATCATATACTTCAATCTTTTTGCGCCATTAGAAATGCTGGTGTTGAGGACTATTTCGAAAGATTTGGATACGAGGTCTTTGGGCCGCTTCTGGCAGGTTTTTGTGATTGGCTGAATAGTCAGATTTTGGAAAAGAAAGCTGAAAAGATTTATTTTTTTGCAAGAGATGGATATATTGTCAAGAAAGCGTATGATATACTCTTTCCTAACACAGATATAAAGAACTACTATCTTGAAGTTTCAAGAAGAAGTTTGAGGGTACCCCAAATATGGGTTACTCCGGATTATGAAGACATTGTTGGAATGTTCTCACCGGCATCCTTACAAAACATCATGGTATTTTTCGATAATCTTGGATTATCATTCTATGATTATGAAGTGAAATGTCAGGCAATAGGCATCAACGCAGATTATACATTCAAAAGAAATGGAATGTTAGAAAATCGCAAACTTAGGGAATTGTACGGATTTATTAAGGAAGACGTTGTGAATAATTCAAAAGCAGAATATGCTGCTTTACTTGCCTATCTGAATAATCACCAGCTTCATGGTAATATTGCAGTAGTAGATATTGGGTGGCGTGGGTCAATGCAGAAATTTCTCTTGAAAGTTTGTAGACAGGCAAAGATTGATGTGGATATATTAGGGCTATATGTAGGATTAGCAAAAGGTGCAAGGGATTATTCCAAAGAGATGAATATAAACTTTAAAGGTTATGTGTTTGATTGTAACTCAAATGAACACGACCAAGATTTGAGAGCGCCTTTTGTCGGATTATTCGAGTCGTTGTTCATGGCTCAGTCAGGATCGTGTAAGAGATATTATTTTGACGAGAATGGAAAGGTCAACGTTGAACTATACCGAAATGAGTATCTTCAAGAAAATGATTCTTTTACAGAAGATGCAAATTCAATTTCAAAAATACAAAGCGGCGCTTTGAAATTTATAGAAGACTATAAAAACAGTGTCCTTAGACAGTTGAAAATCAGCTCTCAGGTCTTTTTCGCCAATCTATATAATGCAGGAGTGAATCCAGGTGAAGTCCTTTTGAAAAAGTTTGGCGATTTGGATTTTAGGGATGGTGGAATTGAAAAATTGGCTTCTCCAGAGCCACTTGTCAATTATATTGCTAAGCCAAGGAAATTTATCTCAGACTTCTATAACAGTCGTTGGAAGGTTGGTTTTATGAAAAGACTATTTAAAATTCCCTTGCCTTACAATATGATTTTTTCTGCATTGAAAAAGATATAAATTTGAAGAGATAACAACATGGGATTCGTAGCAATAGAGGCATGGGGGAAACGAGCTTTCGAGCAGTTCCCCTTTATCAAGCATTCGGCAAAGCGAATGTACCACTTGGTGAGTTATGCGCTGTCGAGTGAGAAAATTAAGTCGGAGGGTGAGGTGATTCGCATCACGCCCGATGACGGATACGAGTATTATTATGGCTATTACGACAAATCGCCGTGGGATGCCACGGGGCGGTATATGATAGCTATCAAGGTGAGGCAGGCCTATAAGAGTGTGGCTCCGAAAGAGCCGGGCGAGGTGGTGCTGATAGATACTCAGGATAATAATAAGGTATTGAAGGTGGGAGTGACGCTCTCGTGGAATGTGCAGCAGAGTTGCATGGCACAGTGGTTAGGCCCTGACTTCAAGACTCGGCTGATATATAATGACTATCGTGATGGACATTATTGCTCCATTATATATAATGTGGAGCAGATGAAGGAGGAACGTGTGTTGCCAAGACCAGTCTATGACGTGGCTCGCGATGGTTCATTCGCATTGTCTTTGGACTTTAACCGCCTGCACCGTATGCGGCCTGGTTATGGCTATAGCAATGAGCCAGATAGAACAAAAGGAATGTTTTGTCCCGATGAGTGCTGCATCTGGAAAATGGATATCCCTTCAGGTAAGGTGACGGAGCTTTTTAAGTATACCGACATGGCGGCTTTTGAGCCTAACGAAAGCATGAAGGGGGCTGAGCATAAGGTAAATCATTTGATGATCTCACCTAATGGGAAACGGTTTATGGTGCTGCATCGCTGGTTTCAGAACGGAAGGAAGCATACGCGCTTAGTGACATGCAACATTGACAAGACTGAGATGTACAATCTGAGTGATGATGTGTTTGTGAGTCACTGCTATTGGAAAAATGACAAAGAGATTTTGTCGTTCTTGCGAAAGAAAGAATCAGGGGACCATTACTATCTGATGAAGGACAAAACGCAGGAATGGCAGTTGTTGTGGCCTGAACTGAATACCGATGGGCATTGTTCTTATTCGCCTGACGGGAAGTATATCATTACTGATACTTATCCTAACCGCAAGCGATTGGCATCGGTATTCCTGTGTCGCGAGGATGGCTATTGCAAGCGAATTGCCCGTGTTTTTGCACCGTTCCGTTATGACTTCGACTGCCGCTGTGACCTGCATCCCCGTTGGAGTAGGGATGGCAAGAAGGTCTGTATCGACTCCGTGCATGAGGGAAAGAGGGCACTGTATGTTATACCAGTTGAAAAGAAATGAGAAAGAATCATAAGATTTGTTTTGTTTCCAGTTCAGGAGGACACTGGGAGCAGTTGAAAAAGTTGCAGCCACTGATGGATAAATATGGTGGCTTTATGGTGACTGAAGAGACGATGTTTGAAGCATCGGAAGCGAAGTACTTTATGAGGCAGACGGATTTGAAAGACAGATGGATGATACCAAAGATGATTGTGAACGGAATTAAGGCTATCGGCATCTGGATCAAAGAACGTCCGGACTATGTAATTACCACGGGCACGATGGTGGCATATCCGTTCTATCTGCTTTCATGGCTGCTGGGTAAGAAGTTTATCTTCATCGAGACGTTCGGCCGTGCCAACATGGCGACGGTGGCAGGAAAACTGATGGAGAAGCACTCGGACTTGTTTATCGTGCAGTGGGAAACACAGGTGAAGCATTATAAAAAAGCCATCTACGGCGGCTGTTTGTATTAATCTCTCACAGATAGCACAAATTCTCAAGACCTTCGGAATGAGCGAGCAGAGCTCGAGTTAACAGATTTTTATGAATTAAAATTCATGGATAAGGAGAAAGTAAAGATTTTTGTAACGGTAGGGTCAAGACCGTATCCGTTTGACAGGCTGCTCAAGAAACTGGATGAACTATGTGAGGAGGGCGTCATTAAAGGGGAGATGTTTGCCCAGACAGGCATATCGACCTATCAGCCCAAGCACTTTGAATATAAGGACTTCATCTCACAGGATGAGTTCTTGGAGCGAGTGAAGTGGGCTGACATCGTGGTGAGCCATGGGGCGTCGGGTAGTATCATGAAGGCGCTGAACGCAGGAAAAAAGGTGATAGCTGTGACCAGACTGGAGAAATACGGAGAGCACATCAACGACCACCAGATACAGAACAATGAGGCCTTTGCCCAAAACGGCTATGTGGTGGCAGTGTTTGAGATGGAGGAGTTGGGAAAGGCTTTCGAGGCATTTTATAATGGAACCGACGGTACTCGTCCATGGGTGAATAAGGACCCTTTAGCCATCGTGAAAATGATAGACCGATTCATTTTTGATAATGATAATAAGTGAATTATGAATTTATGAGCGCCTTCCTACTCTAAAAGCAGCATTTTTAATAATATGAAAATTGGTTATAAAATTTTTGCTGGTGAGGCGAGCATTACTTTGGCAAAAGGTATCTGTGATAACCTCGGTTGTGAAATGGGTAAGGTGAATATTACCCATTTCTCTGATGGAGAGTTTGGTGTGAGTTTTGAGGAGAGTATCAGAGGAACAGATGTCTTTCTGGTGCAAAGCACATATCCAAGTGCAGATAACTTGATGGAACTTTTGCTGATGGTGGATGCAGCCAAGAGAGCATCGGCAAAAAGTATTGTAGCTGTTGTTCCATATTTTGGTTGGGCCAGACAGGACAAGAAAGATAAGCCACGCGTGTCTATAGGCGCAAAACTTGTGGCAGATATGCTCTCAGTGGCAGGAATTGACAGACTTATGACAATGGATCTCCATGCTGATCAGGAGCAAGGTTTTTTTGATCTTCCTGTTGATCATCTTTATGCATCTTCTGTGTTACTGCCATATATTCGCAGTTTGAATCTTTCTAATTTGGTTATTTCATCTGCGGATGTGGGAGGTTCCAAACGTGCAAGTGGTTATGCGAAGATATTGAATGTACCATTAATACTGTGTAATAAGCATCGTGACAAGCCTAATGAAGTGGCTTCAATGCAGATTATTGGTGACTGTGAAGGAAAGAATGTGGTGTTAATAGATGATATGGTTGATACCGCAGGAACCATCGTGAAAGCTGCAAATCTCATCAAAGAGTCTGGGGCTGCCTCAGTAAGAGCTATTGCATCTCATTGTGTGATGTCGGATCCTGCATCTGATAAAGTAATGACATCTGCTCTGGAGGAAATTGTGTTTACAGACAGCATTCCGTTCAACAAAGTGTGCCCCAAACTTAAGCAGCTATCTGTTGCCCCAATCTTTGCTGAAGCAATCAGAAGGGTGCTGGAAAACGAGTCAATATCTGATTTGTATCTGATAAAGTAGTTGTTCCCTGGAAATATCCTTGATGAAGGTATCTGTTATCATTCCCGTTTATAATGTCTCGGCATATATTGAACGATGTGTCAAATCCGTGATGAATCAGACGTATGATGATTTTGAGTGTATTCTTGTAGATGATGCCTCGCCAGATGACAGTGTTCATAAATGCGAAAAGATGATTTCCACATATCATGGCTCGATTCGTTTCCGTATCATTCATCATCAGTATAACAGAGGCCTGTCTGCTGCAAGGAATACGGGGACTAATGCTGCCACTGGCGATTATATCCTATATATAGACAGCGATGATGCTATTACCAATGATTGTATAGAAAAACTGATGGCTCCCATCCTCAAAGATAACACTATCGAAATGGTGATGGGGAATGTAGAACGGGTTTCAGAAGGCTATCCATTGCCTGTCAGAATACCAAAGATGCATGATTCTAAAGATATAGTAAGTTCAGAGTCCGTGAGAAGTTGTTTTTTCGACAGACGAGAAATAAACGTTTATGCTTGGAACAAACTGATAAGAAAAGATTTTCTAAATCAACACGATTTGTCTTTTAAGGAGGGTATCATTTGGGAGGATTCTTTATGGTCTTTCTTTGTTATGAAGTACCTTTCTCATTTGTATTTGATAAAGAATATAACCTATATATACTACTTACACCCACTGTCAATTATGACGGGAACGGATTTGAAAACTAAAAGATATAATTCTGGTTTAATCTATTATGAAATCTCGACTCATTTAACACATGGTGAATGTCATAGAGAGATTCTCTTCTATTTGAAGCGGTTTTGCCGGAACTATATGGACAGCTCGAAGGACGTATTATACATGAAAACGGCCATGACTTTTAGAAGGGAATTATCTGTTTTTCACGATCCTTTTTCTTGTTTGTTACTGTATGTTACGGACCTTTTATCGGGATCGGTGACAGGTAGACGTTTGTTTCAATTATTATATAGAATTTATTGTGCAGTGCAGCATAGAAAGTAAACGTCCACTTCTCCGCAAGGTCGCCTGAAAATTAATGTTTACCTTTGCCTGCGAGTTTATTAATTCGCAAGCATTATGGATAAGAAATTTAAGAGGTACAAGGTTGATTACGCTGCAGCGTATCGTCACTACATTGATTTTGGTGGAGGCAGAACCCTTGAGAAATTTTGCCAAGACGAAGGGTATGACTTTGAGAAGTTCAAACGCTATGGAAGGGATGCTTTCTGGGTAAGCATCCGTAAGCACTCAATTGAGTATTTGGCTATATAGAAAATAGGTAGTACCTTTGCCAACGGAACCCCTAAAAGTTTACGTTATGGCAACAAGTAGAGATTTTGAAAAGTTATGGAAACGTTACCAAGACGAGTTTCAAGGAACTGGTAAGTCGATAGTGAGCTACTGTCAGGAAAACGGAATCATCTATGCTCAGTTTGAGCGTTGGTACAAGAAACGTGATAAGACAGCTGAAACTCAACCGGCATTAGTACCTGTAGAGTTTACCGACCTCCCTGGCGAGGAAGATATTCCCCGACAGGAGCCCCGTAAGAATCCCCACCAAGATCCCATGTGGATCCGTTCATTCACGATCCAGTTCAGGAATGGCCTTGAGATTCGTCATCAGAACGAAATCCAATTTCCCTCAGAATTTCCGGAACCCCAGCAAACGCTGGGGCTAAGGCTTATGGCTAAAAAGGGGGTGGATGCATACTCGTCGAATAGGATAAATCAATAAAAAAAGGAATTTTGCATGAATATACTTGTAACAGGAGCCAACGGACAATTGGGCAATGAGATGCGCATTGTCAAGAAAGGCTCGCAAGACAGATATATCTTTACTGATGTAGTTGAGGCCGAAGGACAGGAGACTACCATCCTTGATATCACAGACCTTGATGCCATTCGAAAGTTGGTGGCAGATAATGATGTGAGAGTAATAGTGAATTGTGCGGCATGGACGAATGTGGATGGTGCTGAAGCGTCTGAAAAATATGATATAGTTGAGTTGCTGAATGCAAAGGCACCAGAGAATCTGGCAATTGCCATGAAAGAGGTCAATGGCCTGCTGGTTCACATCAGTACGGATTATGTTTTCGGTGGTGATCCATATAACACGCCATGCAAGGAAGAACAAACGGGAACGCCTACAGGTGTCTATGGTCTTACGAAGTTGCATGGAGAACAGAAGATCCAAGCTACGGACTGCAATTATGTTATCCTGCGCACAGCTTGGCTCTATAGTGAGTTCGGAAAGAACTTTGTGAAGACCATGCTTCATCTGACAGCTACCAAGCCACGACTAAAGGTCGTATTCGACCAAGTAGGTACTCCAACATACGCATACGACCTTGCACAAGCTATATCGGTCTTACTTGAAGACTACAAGAAAGAATATTTCAACTGTCAATTGTCAACTGTCAATTACTCGAAGAGTGGAGT
>Ga0256407_10007396_pt1 | contig 16545 bp, 15 predicted proteins | sample RumenRJG_04DNA_FD_193489 | JGI IMG/M metagenome (GOLD analysis project Ga0256407, IMG submission 193489) | Bovine rumen microbial communities from Lethbridge, Alberta, Canada - RJG_04 | ecosystem: Host-associated > Mammals > Digestive system > Stomach > Rumen | place: Canada: Alberta...
AGCGCGGGCACCTCGTCGAGCACCTCCACAATGCGCTTGGCGCTCTCGGCGGACATGGTCAGCATGACGTAGATCATCGAGAGCATCATCAGCGACATGAGGATCTGCATGCCGTAGGTGAGCATCGCGGAGATCTGGCCGACCTCAATGAGCGAGCCGTGGGAGGAGATGACCAGCTTCGAGCCGACGAGCAGCACGAATACCATGTTGCCGTAGATGCACAGCTGCATCAGCGGCATGTTGAGCGCCACGATGCGCGTGGCGCGGGTGAAGTCGGCGCGAATGTCATTGGATGCGGCGCTGAATTTCTCCTTTTCGTATTCCTCGCGCGCGAAGCCCTTGACTACGCGCATGGCGCGGACGTTTTCCTCGATGGATTCGTTGAGTTTGTCGTATTTTTTGAACACCGCGCGGAATGCGGGCATTGCCTTGCGCGCGATCATCAAAAGCCCAAACACAAGCAGAGGAATGATGACCACGAAGCTGGTCGCGAGCGCGCCGCCCATGACGTATGCCATGACGATGGAGAAAACGAGCATCAGCGGGGAGCGGATGGCGATGCGGATCATCATCATGAACGCCATCTGCACGTTGTTGATGTCGGTGGTCATGCGGGTGACGAGCGACGAGGACGAGAACTTGTCGATGTTCTCGAACGAGAACTCCTGCACCTTGTGGAACACGTCGTGGCGCACGTTCTTGGCAAAGCCCGTCGCCGCCCGCGCGGACGTGAAGCCCGCCATGCCGCCGCAGGTGAGCGACAGCAGCGCCATCACGATCAAAATCGCGCCGAGGCGCAGCACCTCACGCATCTCCACGCCCGCCTTGATCTCATTGACGAGGTTGGCGGTAGTGAAGGGGATCAGCGCTTCGATGATCGCCTCGCCGATGATGAACACCAGCGTCAGCAGGGCTGGGGTTTTATATTCGCGTACGCATTGAGCCAGCCGTTTGAGCATACGCAGCCTCCTTTCGGGGAATGGAATCACACAAAGTCACAGTATATACACCGTTAAAAAGGAAATCAAGGAATAAATTGTGAACAATAAAACGCCCGGGGCATAAGCCCCGAGCGCCTGCATCCTGTTTTTATACGCTTATACGCGAAAATCCGGAACGCTTTGACCCAGATGCTCCCGCACGCTCACCGCCCAATCCAGCATGATGTTGGTCGCGCTGCGGATCTCGGCAACATCCTCTTTGAGCTGCGCGATATCCTCCTGCATGGGTTGCAGCTTCGCGTCGAGCTTCGCGTCAAGCAGCTTGCCGATGATCTCGATGTCTTTCTGATCCAGCATCTCCCTCGCCCCTTTCACGGATATCCTATCAGTTCGGAGCGCCATTGTCAATAGGCGTTGAAGGCAAATGATAAACCGCTCATTCCCTGATCTTCGCGATGTTTCCCAGCTTGTTGCTCAGGCGGTTTTGTTGGTTGTATTCTTCCACCAGCGCGGCGATCTCGCCGTTCACTTCCTCCACCTCGGCGTGGAACGCGGCGGCGGAAATGCGCGTCGCGCCGTGACCCAAAATAATGACCTGCTCCAAGTTGTCGCTGGTAGCGACGCGGACGCGGCGCTCCTTGCGCAGCTCGTAGGTCGCGCGTTCAATGTACGCGTCGGCGGTCTGCGCCTCCTTGGTGTAGACCACCTTCACGCCGTCGATGGTCTCCACCGAGCCGGGGTTGCCCTTGACCTTGTAGGCGTCAAACACGAGAATGACCACGCATTTGCGAAAGCCCTGATAGTTGGACAAAACGCTCGTGAGCGCGGCGCGCGCGGCGGCGATGTCCTGCGCGGCGAGGCGGTTGAGCTCGTCCCACGCGAAGATGACGTTGTAGCCGTCCACGAGCAGGTACTCCGTGCCGCCGAGGTGCAGATCGACGTTGTACTTGCGCTCGTCCAACGGCTTTCTGGCGGGGGGCTTTGCCGGCTCGAACGCCTTGCGCTCGACCTTGCCGTAGGTGCGCTCGAAGATCGCCTGCAATTCGCTCTCGTCATCGAACGCTCCCGGCTCACGCCGCCGCTTCGGGGTGCGCTCGTCCTCGACGGCAGGCTTATCCAATACGATCGCGCTGACGCAGTGCATCATCGCGCCGGACTCGTTCCACGGCACCGTGATGCTGCCGCCGTGGTCGCAGAACACCGACGACGCCGGGTTTTCCACGTCATGCTCCGCGTCGTAGCCGATGGCGGCGATCACTGCCTGCGCGTCGCCGCAGGGCTCGTAGCCACGCAGCGTGCAGGAGAGCCGCCCCGCGCCTCGGGTGTAGACCGCCAGCGTCTGCGCGTAGTCCCGCAGGCCCGCCACCGGGGCATAGCCCGTGAGCAGCGTGTGGCCGCCCTCCGTCTCCGGCGCGTCAACCGTGCCGCCCATGCTCTGCACATCAGTCATGGCGCGGCCAATGCTCTCGGGCGGGATTTCCATGCGGAAGTCGTAGTACGGCTCCAGCAGCACGCTTTCCGCCTTCATCAATCCCTGTCGGATCGAGCGATACGTCGCCTGCCGGAAGTCGCCGCCTTCAGTGTGCTTGAGGTGCGCGCGACCGGCAACCAGTGTAAAGCAAATATCCGTGACAGGCGAGCCGGTGAGTACGCCGGGGTGCTCCCGCTCAAAAATGTGTGTGAGGATCAGCCGCTGCCAGTTGAGCGCCAGATCGTCCGTGGACACCGCGGAGGCAAATCGGATGCCGCTGCCGCGCGGCAGCGGCTCCAGGAGCAGCTGCACCTCGGCATAGTGCCGCAGCGGCTCAAAGTGCCCCTGACCCAGCACCGGCGCGGCGATGGTCTCGCGGTAGACGATGCTGCCCGTGCCGAAGCTCACGTCCCAGCCGAAGCGCTCCGCGATCACGCGCTGCAAAATCTCCAGCTGGATCGGCCCCATGAGCCGCAGGTGGATCTCCCGCAGCCGCTCGTCCCAGACAATCTGCAGCATCGGATCCTCGTCCTCCAGTTCGCGCAACTTGGGCAGCGCCGCGTGGGGGTCGACGCCGTCGGGCAGGTGCAACTGATAGGTCAATACCGGCTCGAGCATCGGTAACTGTGCTTCCTTCGCTGCACCGAGCGCCTGTCCCGGGCGTGTGCGGGTGAGACCCGTCACGGCGGCGACCATGCCCACCGTCAAGGAATCGGCGGGCGTGAACTTTTCGCCGGAGTACAGCCGCAGCTGGTCGACCTTTTCCTCAACGGTTTCGCCGTCTGCCTCGTAAATAAGCGGCGTCTTGCTTCGCAGCGTGCCGCCGGTGACGCGCAGCCATGTGAGCCGCGCGCCCTGCGCGTCGCGGCTGATCTTGAACACCCGCGCGCCGAACGCGCCGCTGTCCTCCGCGCAGGGGACATACCGCGCCAGCGCGTCGAGAAAAGTGTCCACGCCGTCGAGCTTCAGCGCCGAGCCGAAATAGACGGGGAAGACCTTCCGCGCGCGGATCAGCGCGGTGAGCGCCGCGTCGTCGAGCGTGCCGGTTTCCAGATATTGCTCCAATGCCGCCTCGTCGCACATCGCGGCGTTTTCGTCGCGGTCGCTTGCGGCGAAATCCACGCATCCGGGCAGCACCGCGGACAGCTCCGCCATGAGCCGCGCGCGGTCCGCACCCGCGAGGTCGAGCTTGTTGACGAACAGAAACGCCGGCACGCGGTAGCGCTCCAGCAGCCGCAGCAGCGTGCGCGTGTGGCTCTGCACGCCGTCGGTGCCGCTGATAACGAGGATCGCGCAGTCGAGTACCGACAGCGCGCGCTCCATCTCGGCGGAGAAGTCCACGTGTCCCGGTGTGTCCAGCAGAGTAAAGTTAGTGCCCTTTACAGAGAAAAGTGCCGTTTTTCCGAAGATCGTGATGCCGCGCTCCCGTTCGAGCGCGTCGGTGTCGAGGAAGGCGTTGCCGTGGTCGACGCGCCCGAGCGTGCGCCGCGCGCCCGCGGTGTAGAGCAGCGCCTCGGAAAGCGTGGTCTTGCCCGCGTCCACGTGCGCCAGAATGCCGATGACGGTGTTGCGTTCCACAGTTTCGCCTCCCCTCCAAAAAGTCGTAAGTGCCATTATATAGGAGACGACCTCTGTTTTCAACCGAAAAATACATCTTGCCGCCCGCGGCATTGTGTGGTAAACTAAAAACCGCATTTGCGGGTATGGCGGAATTGGCAGACGCGCCGGATTTAGGTTCCGGTGGGCAACCGTGTGGGTTCGAGTCCCACTACCCGTACCAGTGAAGCGGGAAAGCCTTGAAATCAGCGGATTTCAGGGCTTTTCGCTTTTCCGACGAAACCTATATCCGGCGCGTCCGCATCTGCTTTTTCTAACACTTTTCTAACTTCAGACGGAAAGGCTTGCGGCGATGCTTTCTGTCAGCGCTTGTTTGCGTGCGGTGTCCAAGTGCCCGTAAATGTTCGCGGTCATCTGGATATCCGAGTGTCCCATATATTCCTGCACGTCCTTGAGGGTGCAGCCGTTATTCAGCAGCAGCGAGGCGCAGGAGTGACGAAGCTCGTGGAAGCGGATATGAGGCAAACCGTTCTTTTTGAGCAGCAGAGCGAAGTGAGAAGACACATAGTCCGGCGAAAATGGACGACCATCCGACCACTTGAAAACATAGCTGTTTTCGTGATACTCCTTGCCAAACAGGCGGCGGTTCTCGCGTTCCGCGGCTAAAGCCGCGCGGAACAGCGCAACCGCTTCCGACGTAAGCGGAAATGAGCGGTGGCTTGACTTGCTTTTTGTCCTATCTTTTTCCACGGTTCTCGTTATGCGCGCGACAGTGTGCTTGATGGTAAGGCGATTTGCTTCAAAATCAATGCTGTCCCACTTCAAACCAAGGGCTTCGCTGCGTCGAAGCCCAAAGAGCGCGGTAATCTTGATAAGTGGATAAAGCTCGTCGCCTTGTATCGCATCGAATAGAGCTTTTAACTGCTCTGCACTGTAAAACGTGGACTCATACCGCTGCTTGTGAGGCAGCTCGACAAATTGACAGGGATTTGATGAAATCAGGCGATTTTTGACTGCCTCGTTCAAAGCTTGGTTGATGATGTTTTTAAACTGCCGTATGACTACACCGGCAACATCGGCCTCATGCCCATTCCTCAGAACGTCAACGACGAGTTCACCGGCAAGATCGTCGTCTTCGGCAGCAAGTACTTCTATGTGGACAACAGCGAGAACACCACGCAGGAGCAGCGTGACGCGGCGGTGGCGTTCCTCAACTGATTCGCCATGTCCGACGAGGGCAAGAAGCTCGTCAGCGAGACCTGCGCCATGATCTCCCCGTTCAAGAGCAACGACGTACCCTGCGCCAACGACATCGGCGTGTCCGTCAAGAAGTACGCCGACGCCGGCATGACCATCGCCAGCTACGACTACGCGCCCGACGATCATTACTCCAAGCTGGGCGCCGAGATGCAGCGCTACCTCGCCGACCAGTGCACCCGTGAGGAGCTGGCGGACGCCATTGAAGCATACTGGGCTTCCACGACTCCCGTTCAGCACTAAACCTCGCTGACAACAGTGCGGGGAACTGTGCTTTCTCCCCGCATTCTTGTAAAATCCCGCCTTCAAACTGCTTGAAGGCGGGATTTACTTGTAGCAAAAGGGGTTGAGTCATGTCGAGAAGAAAAGGATAAAAGCAATATGCAGAGAGGGCGGGAATTTCTGTTTATCCGGAACATCAATGAAAAAATGGTTGAAAAAAGAGAAGATATGCATTACAATATATATTTTGTAGGCAGTTCAATTTTTGAATTTGGTCTGCACGCTGATAAGAGGTGGGTTTTTTATGAATTCCAAGACGCTTTTTTACATTTTGAAGCGCATTTTACTGGCTGTGTTGACGGTTTGGGTCGTCATTACGATCACTTTTTTCGTGATGCGCGCCGTCCCGGGCGGCCCGTTCATGGGCGAAAAAGCCATCACCGCCGCGGCACAGGCGGCGCTGGAGGCAAAGTACGGTCTGGATAAGCCGTTGATGGAACAGTACTTTACTTATCTCAAGGATATTGTCACGAAGTTTGACTTTGGCCCTTCGCTCAAGCAGCGCGGCCGCATGGTTATCGACATCATCGGCGACGGCATGAAGACCTCCGCCAAGCTTGGCGTCATCGCGGCGTTTCTGGCGCTGATCGTCGGCGTGGTGCTGGGCGCGATCGCGGCGCTGCGGCGCAACAAGTTCGTGGATAAGGTCATCATGGTCGTGACCACCGCGTTCGTCTCGATGCCGTCGTTTATCATCGGCTCACTGCTATTGGTGCTCTTTTCCATCAAGCTGGGCGTCCTGCCCGCCAACGGCACCACGGCGAAGGGCCTTGTGCTGCCGATCGTTACGCTGGCGCTGTATCCGATGGCGTACATCACGCGCCTCACGCGCTCGTCCATGCTGGACGTGTTGGGGCAGGACTACATCCGCACCGCCAAGGCAAAGGGCGTTTCTCCGGTCAAGATCATCTTCGGCCACGCGCTGAAGAACTCGCTGATCCCGGTCATCACCTATTTCGGGCCGATGCTTGCCTACATCGTCACCGGCTCGCTGGTGGTGGAGCAGATCTTTGCCGTGCCGGGCATCGGCCGCGCCTTTGTCAGCAGCATCACCAACCGCGACTACCCGATGATCATGGGCACGACGATCGTGCTGGCATGTCTCATCGTCATCATGAACCTGGTCAGCGACATTCTATATAAGGTCGTCGATCCGCGGATCAATCTGGAATAAAGGAGGCGGATGAAAATGGATACGAAACTCACGATGCACGTCAATATGGACGATTTTCTCCCCGCCACCGAGGAAGAAAAGGAATACATGGTGCAGATGCGCCCGTCCTCGACGTTTTTCAAGGACGGCATCAAGCGCCTGCTCAAAAATCATGTGGCGACGGTCAGCTTCATCGTGATCATCGCTATCACGCTGGCTTCGATCATCGTGCCGATGGTCTGGCCCTATTCCTACGACAACATGCTGGGCGTCAACCCGGGCAAGCCCGTGGACGCGTCCTTCAACAACCTGCACCCCTTTGAGTACGGCCGCACCGAGCAGAAGAAGCTCGATGCCGGAGAGACGGTGTTTCCCCACATCTTCGGCACCGACGCGCAGGGGCGCGATTACTTCATCCGCGTGGTGTACGGTACGCGCATTTCTCTGGCGGTGGGCTTTTTCGCGAGTATCATCGTCTTGGTGATCGGCATGACGCTGGGATCGATCGCGGGTTACTGCGGCGGAAAAGTGGACTTGATCATCATGCGCATCGTCGATATCATCTACTCGCTGCCGGACATGCTGATGGTCATTCTGCTGGCGAGCGTTTTGAAGCTCACGCTGACGCCGGTCATCGAGGGCACGGCGCTGGAGAAGATCGGCAGCAACATCATCAGCCTGTTTATCGTTTTCGGTGTGCTGTACTGGGTCAGCATGTCCCGCCTGATCCGCGGCCAGATCCTGTCGCTGCGTGAGCAGGAGTACGTCCTCGCCGCGCAGGCGGCAGGCGCCCGGGGCGGCTGGATCATCCGCAAGCATCTGCTGCCGAACTGCATCAGCGTGGTCATCATCTCCACGGCGCTGCAGATCCCGAACGCGATCTTCACGGAGAGCTTCCTCTCCTTCCTCGGCCTCGGCGTCAACGCGCCGATGCCTTCGCTCGGCTCGTTGGCGTCCGACGCGCTCAACGGCATTTCCTCGTATCCGTACCGTCTGGTCATTCCGGCTGTGGTCATCTCGCTGATCGTGCTGTCGCTGAACCTGTTCGGCGACGGTCTGCGCGACGCCTTTGACCCCAAGCTGAGAACCTGAGAAAGGAGCGGATACCATGTCATTACTTGAAGTCAACGACCTCCATACCTCGTTCTTCACCCCGGCGGGCGAGGTGCGCGCCGTCAACGGCGTGTCCTTCAACCTCGACCGCGGGAAGGTGCTGGGCATCGTGGGCGAATCCGGCTCCGGCAAATCGGTCACGGCGTATTCGATCATGCAGATCCTCGCCGGTACCGGCAAGATCGTCTCCGGATCCATCAAGCTGGACGGGCAGGAGCTGGTCGGCGCGGGCGAAAAGGTCATGAAGACCGTCCGCGGCAACAAGGTCTCCATTATTTTCCAGGACCCCATGACCTCCTTGAACCCGACCTATACCATCGGCCACCAGCTGATGGAGGCGATTTTGCTCCATACCGACCGCAACCGGCAGGAAGCCTATGACCGCGCGGTAGAGATGCTGCGGCTCGTCAACATCAACGAGCCGGAAAAGCGCATGAAGCAGTATCCCTTTGAGCACTCCGGCGGTATGCGCCAGCGCATCATGATCGCCATGGCGCTCGCCTGTGAGCCGGACATTCTGATCGCCGACGAGCCCACCACGGCGCTGGACGTGACGATCCAGGCGCAGATTCTGGAACTGATGAAGTCCCTGCAGGAAGAGCTGGGCATGGCGATCATCATGATCACCCACGACCTCGGCGTCGTGGCGCAGATGTGCGACGAGGTCATCGTCATGTACGCCGGCTCCATCTGCGAGCAGGGCACGGCGGACGAGATCTTCTACAATCCCCATCACGAATACACCAAGGGCCTACTGCGTTCGATCCCCACAGCGGATACCGCGGGTACGCGGCTCAAGCCCATCAGCGGCACGCCCATCGACCTGCTGAACATGCCCAAGGGCTGCCCGTTCGCGCCCCGCTGCGACAACGCGATGAAGATCTGCCTGACGCAGCGCTGCGCGCGCATGCAGATCAACGATGCGCATCAGGCGGCGTGCTGGATGAACGTCAAGGCCGGCGTGGAAAGCGGCAGCATGGAAACTGAGAAAGGCGGTGAGGCGAAATGATCGAATCCGGCAATACGCCGCTGGTGGAGGTCAAGCACCTCAAGGAGTATTTCCCCATCAACGTGGGTATGCTCAAGACCAAGCCGCTCAAGGCGGTGGACGACGTGTCCTTCTCGATCCGTAAGGGCGAGACCCTCGGCCTTGTGGGTGAGTCCGGCTGCGGCAAGACCACCGTCGGCCGCACGTTGCTGTACCTCTACAAGCCCACGGAAGGCGAGATCCTGTTCAACGGCAAGCCCATCGCAACCAGAGCGGATATCAACGAGTACCGTAAGAAGGCGACGATGGTTTTCCAAGATCCCTACTCCTCGCTCAACCCGCGCATGACGGTCTCCGATATCATCGGCGAGCCGCTGGACGTGCACAAGATGTACGCGAGCAAGCAGGAGCGCCATGAGCGTATTCTGGAGCTGATGAACCGGGTGGGCCTCAACAGTGAGCATGCCGCCCGCTATGCCCACGAGTTCTCCGGCGGCCAGCGCCAGCGCATCGGCATTGCCCGCGCGCTCGCCCTCGACCCCGAGTTCATCGTCTGCGACGAGCCGGTGTCTGCGCTGGACGTGTCCATTCAGGCACAGGTCATCAACATGTTCGGCGAGCTGCAGGAGCAGATGGGGCTGACCTATCTGTTCATTGCCCACGACATTCTGGTCGTGCGCCACATCAGCAACCGCATTGCGGTCATGTACCTCGGCAAGATGGTGGAGCTGGCGGACGCGGCGGAGATCTACGATCATCCGCTGCATCCCTATACCAAGTCGCTGATGTCCGCGGTGCCGCAGCCCGACCCGAAGATCGCGCGGGCGAACAAGCGCATTGTGCTTTCCGGCGATATCCCGAGCCCGCTCAACGCGCCCTCCGGCTGCCCGTTCCGCACCCGCTGCCCGAACGCGACGGAGGCGTGCGCGGCGTCGATGCCCGAATTCAAGGAGGTTTCCTCCGGACACTTCGTCGCCTGCCATCGCACGGCGGAGATCAACTGACCCCGCAATGATCATCGCTTCAAACCTGTGCGCAAGCGCAGTTTGAAAATATTTCTCGAAAGGAAAATCCAGAAAATGAAGAAGACTCTTGCACTGATCCTCGCTCTGGCAATGATGCTCTCCCTCGCGGCCTGCGGCGGCAAGGACAACGCGTCCTCCGACAACGGCAGCAGCACCGAGAACACCCAGAGCACCACCCCTGCGACCGAGACCGCCGGCCCCAGCAGCATTGCTGTCTGCATTGCCTCTGAGCCCGACACCCTCGACCCCGCGCTCAACTCCTCCGTGGACGGCGCCACCATGCTCGTCCACCTGTTCTCCGGCCTCGCCAAGTGGACGCAGGACGAGAGCGGCGCGTTCCACATCGTTGCTGACGCCGCCACCGAGCTCACCGAGCCGGTCGCCAACGACGACGGCACCGTGACCTACACCTACACCCTGCGCGACGGCATGGCGTGGTCTGACGGCCAGCCCGTCACCGCTGCGGACTTCGAGTATGCATGGCAGCGCGCCTCCAACGTGGAGCTCGGCTCGGACTACGGCTATATGTTCGACGTCGTCAAGGGCTACAGCGAGGAAGATCCCGCTGCCCGTCTCGCCGTCGAGGCGAAGGACGAGAAGACCCTCGAGGTCACGCTCAACGGCCCCGTTTCCTACTGGAACGAGCTGCTGGCGTTCCCTGTTTACTTCCCCGTCCGTGAGGACGTCGTTGCCAACGAGGCGTGGGCGACCGATCCCAGCACCTATGTCTGCAACGGCGCTTACACCATGAGCGACTGGTCCCACAACAGCGTCATCACCCTCGCGAAGAACGAGAACTATGCCGACGCCGACGAGGTCACGATGGACACCATCGAGTTCTATCTCTCCGACGACGCCAACAACATGCTCTCTAACTTCCAGAACGGCAGCTGGCTGCTGATCGACGACGTTCCCACCAACGAGATCGCCAACCTCAAGGCCCAGTATCCCGATGAGTTCGTGGTCGCCGGCCAGATCGGCACCTACTATGTCTGCTGGAACATCAACGAGGACATCCTGCCCGCGGACAGCGGCCTCACCGGCGTTGAGGCGGAGAACGCCAAGGCGGAGATCCGTCAGGCCATCGGCCTCCTGTATGACCGCAACTATATCGTCGAGGAGATCGGCCAGGCCGGTCAGGTGCCCGCTTCCTCCTTCGTGGCGATGGGCATGACCAACCCCGACGGCACCCAGTTTTATCAGACTGCCGGTCATAACGACGGCTTTGTCGGCTACTATGACGTCTCCGCGGACGCCATCGAGAGCAACTACGCCTCCGCCATCGAGACCCTCAAGAAGTATTATAACTTCGACGAGGCGACCCAGCAGTTCACCAACTTCCCGACCCTGACCTACCTCTACAACACCAGCGAGGGCCACAAGGCCATCGGTGAGTATCTGCAGAGCGCCATGGCGGGCGTGGGCCTGAACATGAACCTCGACAACCAGGAGTGGGCGACCTTCCTGAACACCCGTAAGCAGGGCAACTACTCCATCGCCCGCAACGGCTGGCTCGCCGACTACAACGACCCCATCTGCTTCCTTGACATGTGGACCACTGTCTCCGGCAACAACGACGTGCAGTTCGGCAAGGGCGCGCACAAGGATGTTGCCGCCTACAGCATGGATCTGACCCCCTACGGCTATGACGTCAAGGTTGAGAACGGCACCTGGGCGGAGACCTATGACGTGCTGATCGCCACCATCAAGTCCTGCGCCGACGAGAACACCCGCTTCGAGCTGATGCACCTCGCCGAGGACCTGCTGATGAGCACCGGCTGCATTGTGCCGCTGTACTTCTACACCGACATCTATATGCTCTCCAACCGCGTCAGCGGCTTCTTCTCCAACCCGCTCGGCTATAAGTACTTCATGTACACCACCGTCGCGTAACGGAGAACGTAAGACAGTATAACGATCCAAACCGTACAAACAAAAAGCGGCGTGCTTCGGCACGCCGCTTTTTGTTTGCCATCTGCCGGGCTTGTTGCATTGTTGCATTGTTGCATTGTTGGAAAAGAGAAAACCTTGACGAGGTGGGGACGTTATTTTATAATGCTTTTATCTGGGGGCTGAGTATGGAGAAACCGGAAGAATCGGCTGCGGAGTCGTAGAGAGGACAGAAAGGAGCGGCAGAATATGCCGACAAAGGGTGAGAAAGTTGATCCGAAAACGATGGATCGGCTGACGGAAGGATATACGCCGGAGACGGTCGGCGCCTACCTCGATCGCACGTTCGGAAAGGTGGAGAGCGTCGCGAGCATCCTCGGCGTCTCTCCTGTGGAACGTGGTGACCATATCGTCATCGACGGGCGCACGGCGAGGGAGATCCTGGCGGAGGAATTTGCCCGCGACCACGAGCGCACGGAAGATAAATTCCAGTCAGACTTCAATAGTTTTTATATTACACAGGGAAAGAAACTGATGCATGAGCGGGTTGCCGCGGCAATGATGACCGGCAAACAGGTGGATTTCTACGTTCCTGACCCAAACACGGGAATGATCGAAATGGAGCCGTCAAAGCTGGTGGGCACGGACTTTGAGCCGAACCCGATCAATCTGCCGGCGCAGATGACCCGCTGGCAGAAGTTCTGGCGCAAGCTCGGCTTTTATCGGGACAAGGTGGCGGAGCAGAAGAACTGCAAACGCCGGGTGGAGGCGCAAAAGCGCGTCCGGTTCTACAACATGGTCGGCCGTGCGCAGATGGCGCGGATCGCCAGCCAGTCCGCGGGGATCAGCGCCGGGTGGAAGGAGTATTATCCGGAGCGGAAAGACCTTGATCTGTTCAATCTGCCGCCGCGGGGATACTATCGACTCTCCCGCCAGGGCATGGCGGGCTATGTCAACTGCCTGCTGGCGGTGCAGAAGGATAAAGCCGGAAAGCCGCTTTATACGAACGAGCAGCTTTTCGACATGCAGAGTCCGGCGATGCGCCAGGCGCGTGCGGATGCGGCGGAGGAGATCTACAGGCACAGCATGGTGGGGATGAACGGCGACCTGAGCTGGCTGTGCAGGCTCCAGCATGAGAGCAGGATCGACCTCAAGGCTCGCATCGACGAGCAGGGCAGAAACTTGAATTTCTGCGGACGTGACGTGACGGATCAAAAGGGCTACCGCGAATTCTCCATGCTGACAGATACGGCGCTTGAGCTTTCTCAGGAGGCTGAGAAGAATAAGCGGTTGAATGAAATATACGGCGAAAATGAGGATGAAACGTTCCGGACGGAGCTTAGTGAGCTTTCGGACGCGATCGGGATGATCCGTGACTCCCTGAGCGAGCAAAAACGCATCCTGTGCGGCGAGGCGTCGCTCAGCGCCAATGACGCCACGCGGAGAATGGCGCGCGTGGTGATGGGACAGGCTGCTCTTTTCTATTTTGCAAAGCAGCAGGCGGCAGGGGTCTTCGCGCCTGATTTTGCCGGAGAGCAGACGGCGGATACGATCAGCAGCGTCGATCGGCAGACGTTGTTTGGCGATACAGGGGAAGGAGCAATCGCGCAACAGGTGAGAGTGCTCCGTGACGAGTACCTCAGCGCCCCGAAGAAGTTTTCCGCGCAGATTGAAAACGGCGTTCTGAATCAGCGCATTCAAATCAAAGGATTTGGAGAGGGGTCACGATGAAAAAAACGAAAAAAACGCTTGTACTGCTGCTGGCAGTCGTGGCCTTGATCGCGATCGTCGGCGTGGGTGCATATGTACTGGGCCGCAGCGCCCAACGCGGCGCGGTGCAGTCCGAGGAGAAAAGCGGCAGCGGCATCGTCACCGAGCATGAGGAGATCAGCGGCGAGACCATCCGCTCCGGCATGACCGACATCGGGGAGCTTGCCACCGAGGAGTACTGGTTCACGCAGGTGCAGACCTACGACAGCACCAAGTCCGCGCAGATCTTCGACTTCAGCTTCGATCTGCCGCTCACGCGCAACAAGTTCGTCTACAGCTACGACGGCGTGATCAAGGCGGGCGTGGACTTCACCAAGGCGACCGTCGAGGTGGACAACACCATTCGCCGTGTCACGATCACGCTGCCCAAGGCGCATATCCTGTCCTCCGAGATCGACTATGACAGCTTTGAGCTGTACGACGAGCAGAAGAGCATCTTCAACCCGCTCAGTGTCCGCGACGTGAACAAGACCAACAACGAGATGCTCCAAAGCGCTGAAAAAGACGCCATTGCCAAGGGCGTACTCACGCGCGCGGACGAGAACGCCGAGACGCTGGTGGTCAACTTCCTGCGGGGGGCATTCGACGTGCGCTCCTACGCGATCAAAGTGGAGCACCTGAGCTGAGCAGCTTCGTGCCCGCCGCGAGAAGGGCGTCCTCGCCGTCAAGCGCGTTCAGCGCGCCGGTGAGGGGCAGCTCCTGCGGCTCCAATACCGTGCCGAGCGCCGTGATGACGCTGCGCTGGAGGCACAGCAGCCGCTCCGCGCCCGTGACGCAGGAGAGCGTCAGCGTGTCCCGCGGCGAGAAGCCGTAACCCACTACCTGCATCGCGCCGGTGCAAAGCGCGAACGACGGGTCGCTGTCCCCGGGCAGCAGCAGGTTCCGCGCCGAGATTTCGCCGCAAAAGGGCGTCTGCGCCGCGTCGCGGCACAGCGCCAGCAGGTCCCACCGCCGAAGCGCCGCGTGGGCGAGGGTGGGGAAGACCGCGGCGTCCAGTCCCGCCGCACGGCACAGCGCGCGGCTTGCCGCGCCCACCACCGCGATATCCATGGAAAACATCACCTCACAGGCAAGTGTTCCGCGTTTTGCCGCGGATTATGCAAAAGGAGGCGTCCCAAGTGCATCCCTGGGCACATTTCAAAACCATCACGCAGCACCGCAGACTGGTGCGGCAGCTCTGCTTCCGCGTAGGGCTTTACAAGCAGGGGCTCACGCACGATCTGAGCAAGTACAGCCCCACCGAATTCTGGCGCGGCGCGAAATACTATCAGGGCTTTCGCAGCCCCAACGACGCCGAGCGCAAGGAAACCGGCGTGTCGCTGGCGTGGCTGCATCACAAGGGACGCAACCGCCATCACTTTGAGTACTGGATCGACTATGTGATCGGGGAGGACGGCAAGGTGAGCTTTGGCGGCTGCAGGATGCCGATGAAGTACGTTGCCGAGCAGTTCTGCGACCGCGTCGCCGCCTGTAAGGTCTATCGCGGCGACCAGTACACCGACGCCGACGCCTATGACTACTACATCCGCTCCAAAGGGCATATCATGATCCATCCTGAGACCGGTGAGGAGATCGAGAAGATGTTACTCATGCTCAAAGAGCATGGAGAGGACGCGGCGATCGCATACGTCCGGGAGAGATTACAAAGCGAAAGCTGAAATTCCGCGGAATTTCAGTTTTTTTGTACCTTGAAAAATGTATTACAACGTGCTATACTACCATACGATTTTTGGCCAATCATCACCTAAAGGACGGATTAGAATAGATGGACCATCCCTACAAGACCCGCGCCGGCGGCGCGACCGTGACGGTATTTGTACCGTATGACTGCCGCAACAACTGCCCGTTTTGCGTGAACAAGCAGGAATATGCCAACTGCACCGGCTTTTCCGTGGATAAGATCATCGAGAGCATCCGCGTGGTGGACAGCATCACCCCGGAGTGCGACGTGGTATTCACCGGCGGCGAGCCGTTTGCGAATCTGGACTCCCTCCAGCGCATGCTGGACGCGGTACCCAAGACGCACAAGGTGTACATCAACACGACCTTCCCCGTACAGCCCGGATGCGGCCCGGAGGCGATGCTGGCGTTCACGGAAAAGAACAAGGACAAGATCACCTGCATCAACGTCTCCCGCCACGTCGACCCGTATGTGGAGGAGTCGCCGGACGAAATCGTGGGGCAGATTGCCACAGCAAAGCGCATCAACTGCGTGCTGTATATGGACTATCCCTCCGATAAGCTCACGGACTTCGCGGAGCGCTGGCGCAAGTACAACATCCCCATCCAGTTCCGCTACGACTACACCGAGACCACGCCGGAGAACCTCTACGAGGAGGAGAACGATCCGATCTTGCAGGATCTCAAGCGCCAGTTCACCTATATGGGTCTCGACGGCTGCCGGATGCGCAACGGCTTCCACTTCCTGTACAAGGACCTGCACATGACGTATCACAAGACGCTGCCGTACTCTACCATCGTGGAGACCGACGAAAACGGCGTCACCTACGATATCCTCTACGATATCCTCATCAAGCAGACCGGCGAGCTGCACTCCGACTGGACTGGAGTGAAGCTCGACGTGGAGAAGTACCGCAACGTGGCCTTTGAGCCGTATGATCTCAAGGTTCTGGACGGCACGATCGATTTTTAAATGAAAAGAGCGCCTTTCGGCGCTCTTTTTTCGCGCCCGCAGGAGCGAAATGAATCTGATCGTTTTTTCTGACGACATGCGCGTCAGAAAAAACTCTTTACACGGAGTGAACGTGCGCCCTGCAGGGCGTGCGCTGAACGGAGTGCAGCCTTTTCAAATGAAGCTGCTACGCAGCTTCATTTGAGCAAAAGCTCGGCAATTTGCACGGTGTTGGTCGCCGCGCCCTTGCGGATCTGGTCGCCGCAGCACCAGAGGGCGAGACCGTTGGGATCGGTGAGATCCTCACGGATGCGGCCGACGAACACGATGTCCTGGTCGGAGGTGTCCAGCGGCATGGGGTACTGCTTGTTCTTGAGGTCGTCTACCAGACGAGCGCCGGGCGCGCTGGCGATCAGCTCACGCGCGCGCTCCACGCCGATCTTTTTCTCGGTGCGCAGCACGACGG
>Ga0256407_10007397_pt1 | contig 16544 bp, 14 predicted proteins | sample RumenRJG_04DNA_FD_193489 | JGI IMG/M metagenome (GOLD analysis project Ga0256407, IMG submission 193489) | Bovine rumen microbial communities from Lethbridge, Alberta, Canada - RJG_04 | ecosystem: Host-associated > Mammals > Digestive system > Stomach > Rumen | place: Canada: Alberta...
CGCGGAGGAGCAGGAGCGGGTCGGAACCAGCCTTGTGCGCAAACTGTTCCATAAAGCCACTGGCGTTCACTTGTTCGGCATAGTCCTTCAAGACCTTCCACTGGTCGATAAGCGTAAGGACTTCTTCAGTGAGGCGGGCGACCTTCTGGTTCACTTCGCGGACTTCGTCCAAGTACTTGCTTTCGGCATCGAGCTTTTCGACCTGTTCGCGGAGAGAGGCGTCCTTGTTGCTGTCGAAGAACGGCAAGCGGAATGCGAGGTTTACAAAGAACTTGTCCGCAGTCTTGCGGTCATCCGTTTCGGCAACGAGCTTGCGGATTGTAGCGGTATTATCGTAGCTAATGCAATCTTCGCCAATATAGCCACCGGTGCATGAAGCACGTTTCCATTCGTCGGCATACTTGCTGTACTTTGCCTTGCTCACATCGCTATAGCCCAAATCCTTGTACTTTTCCATCAAGGATTCAACCTGGAGCGAGTAACCTATGCCTATATGAGAAATGTAGTTGCGGTCCTTGCTGGCGTCCTGCTGAGCCTTGGAAATATCGGAATCGCGCTTGCCCTTGGCGAGAGCCACGAGCGGGAAGTTTTCGTCAACAGTCACGCCATTCTTCAGGAATTCGGCAAGTTCTACCATCGACGGGAGGAACGACGAATCCAAGGCAACGTTGTCATAATCCGGAGCCCAGCTCAACATCTTGAGTTCGGCATCGCGGAGCGCCGTGCTATCCGAAAGCAGGTTCGCCTTAAGCGAGGCGCTCTTTTCGAGTGAAGTCATCAAGTCTTCGGCATTGAACGAAGCAGAACCGGACTTGAGGTGGAGCACCTCGATACGGTCCTGAATAACCTGCAAAAGTTGCTTGTTGATTTCGTTAATCTTCTGGCGAAGCACATAGCGCACACCGCGTTCGTAGCGATCGTAAAGGAGGATCGAGCGTTCAACGGCAAAAGTAGCCTGCTGGTAATTCTTAACGGCCTCATAGTGTGCCTTGTCGGCAGCGCGTTCGCCAAAAGCTTGCGGAGTCACGCGAAGTTCAAAGTCGTGCTTGGCAAAGCTAAAGCCGTCCAACTGGTAACGGAGCTCAATCTTGTCCCAAAGCTTGAGGTTGCGTTCTTTCGATGTCGCCTCAGCGCGCTTTGCAGCAGCCTCGTACCTCGGATCTGCCTTAGCGGATTCGATCAGGCGTTCCCATGTGAGAGGGCTTGCGATTGCCGCCGCAGTCAGTGCGAGCGTTAAAAAGGATACAGTCTTCATTACTTCTTAGCCTTCTGTTGCTGCTTTTCCAAGTTGCGCTTGCTCGTTTCGGTGATGGTCACCATTTCGCCAAGCAAGAACTTATTTTCTTCAGGGATCTTGATGGTCACTTCGCGGCCATAAACCGGGATTTCCGGCATCTTCCACATGCGGGTCGGGAACGGCACGATGCGGCTCGAAAGACCGACCACTTCGCCAATCACGGCCTTGCCCTTACCGGTAAGAGAGGTGACCTTCACGGCTTCGCCGAGGTTCGTGTTTTCGTAAATCTGTTCGTTGATATAGCCACGGATAAGCGTCGGGGACTTGTGGGCAAGCGTCACGATCGGGGCAAAGCTAGAGACCTTTTCGCCATCGCGCACGTTCACATCACCGACAACCCAGTTTTCCTTGGCAATCTGAGTGAGTTCCTTCTGCTGTTTGCGAAGTTCGGCGAGTTCCTTGCGGATGTTTGCAGCTTCGGTCTTGCCGCTAGACTTCTGGAGTTTGTTGCTACCGCGGAGGAGGGCAATCTGTTCGTTGGCGCTTCTGGTGGCAACAGCAAGTTCGTTCTTGAGGCTCTTGATGCGCATAGCCATGGCATCGTTGCCATCGGCCTTGGACTTGGAATTCGAGAGGCTCTTGAGCTTGGCAGAAATAGCCTTGTTGCTTTCGTATTCTGCTTCAAGGTTGCGAATTTCAGCCAAAAGTGTGAGGCGACGAGATTCGAGGTTAGCCTTGACTTCGGCCACCTTCTGGTCGATTTCGGCAGAGCTCAAGTTGCTGCGGCCTTCGAGAGCGTCGAGTTCACGGGTGAGTTCGGCAACGCGGAGCGTGAGGTCCGGACGGTTGATAACCACGATAGTGTCGCCCGGCTTGACTTCCTGGCCCGGAACCACGTAAATCTTGACGATTTCGGTCGGAGACGGAAGGCTGATAATCGTTTCGCTGGATTCGGCAATGCCACGGAACATGGCCGCCTTGCCCTGGTAGATAAAGCCAAGCATCACGGCAAACACGACGCATGCCACCCAGGCAATAGAAAGCTTGTGGGTATAGACGTAAGCGACACCCGCATTGTTCTTGTGGGTATTCCAGAAATTGTCGAGAAGATCTTCGAGCTTATTCATTTTTCAAACCTCCTTACATTTCCGTCGTAGCGTCTTGCATCATGAACTGGACATCCGAAATGCCTTCAACCTTCGAGAGGAGCGTGAGAATTTCGGCAGCGGGTTTTGTGGCACGGAGGCGGATCTGGTAAGCGACGTCCAAGCGGGCACCGCCATCGACTTCACGCATCGTAATCAAAATAAACGTCTTCAAGTTGCCCTTCATGATATCTTCAACCTGACCACGAACCTTGGGTTCGTTCGGGAGGGCAAAGCGGAGCATGCCGTCAAAGAAGTGCTTGGTACCAAGACCCGTGCGAGAAAGCAGGAATGCGACACAGCTGAAAGCGATTGTACCGCCGACTGCGGCACCCCAAGCGTAAACACCGCAACCGATACCTGCACCGAGAGCGGCAAAGATGAACATGATATCTCGCGGGTCCTTAAAGCTCGTACGGAAGCGGACCACCGAGAGAGCACCCATCATGCCAAGACCACGACCAACGTTATCGCCGATAGCCTGCATCACCATTGCGGCGACCACGGCACTAAGCACAATGCCCTGCACAAAATTTCGCGAATACGAAAGTCCGAGGAACGTCTTTTCATAGGTCCAGGCAATCGTCGAAGACAAGACAAAAGCCAAAATCAAGGTGTATGCAAGCGTAATAATCGTTGCGTTTGTTGAGCTGGACTGGACAGCAAGAAGGTCAAGCATAATAACTCCGTTAATTAATTCTTTTTTTAGCCCGTTTTCCCAAAATCTACTTAAAAACAAGGCTTTCACACTCGCTATTATGTAAATAATGGACTAACAAAAAAATTACAATCCGCTTTTTAATTACGAATTTGGGCGAATATCACCCAATTTTTTTATTCCAGGCTGTAGAACCCACGCTAAAAATAATAAAACTAGTTTTTTCGTTCTTGAAAAAAATAATTACATGTTGGTTACTCTAACAACACATTGAGCCAATCGCAACGTATGTTTATTTTCGGTAACATAAACGCGGTTTGTCGGCGGCAGATACCGGCAATTCGCTCGGCATGCGTTAATAGAAAATTACAAAGAAGTCCTTGCGGAGTAAAGGCGAACTGAATGGAGTGATTGAGGCATTTTGGAAGAAAAAATCATATATTTTTTGTAAGAGTTGGAGACGTTATGCGCAATGTATTCTTTTGTCTACTTATTGGGATTTTATTTTGGGGCTGTAGTGACGAGAATCCCTCCATTTCTTTTGCAGAAATTTCATCAAGCTCCGCTATTGAAGCTTTTTCTTCATCGATTGAAAACGTAGAATCGTCATCATCTGTTGTTGAATCAAGTAGTTCCGAAATCATAATTTCAAGTAGTTCCGGCATATCATACGGAGAACTTGTCGACGAGCGTGATGGACAAGTGTACAAAACCGTGAAAATCGGGAACCAAAGGTGGATGGCGGAGAATTTGAATTATGCATATACAGAGTCCATTAAAGTTGGCTACACGACTATAGATTCGGCAAGTTTTTGCAATAACAATGAGCCCGATAGCTGCGCAAAATATGGAAGACTTTATGTTTGGGAGGCCGCAGTAGGTTGCACAAACGAAAACATAAAATCCAGAATGACCGATACAAAATTCAATTCCCGCGGAATTTGCCCTGACAACTGGCACATTCCATCAATTGACGAATGGGAAATTTTAATCGAATACACGAACAATTTGACAATGGATTTAAAGTCAACAAGCGGTTGGGAACACGAAGTAAATGGATCCGATACATGGGGATTTAGCGTGTTACCAGCCGGTCTTTACGATATTACCAACTCTAAAGAAATACACTTAAAATACAACTGGTGGTTCAACGAAGATGAGGTATGGAACCCTGCGGAATCCGCTGGTAAATACACATGTTTTGGAACACATATGCCATGGACTCAATCATTGAGTTCTCATCATTATTGCAATCATTTTCAAGGTTACTATGCTGTCTGTTTTTCAAGTAAAGAATTCGATGTCATATACCCAGAAGAGATGGAAAAATTTTTTGCTTTTTCCGTTCGTTGCGTGAAGGATTCCACAGAAGCGGAATGATAAAAGTCCTCGCGGAGCGAGGACTTCTTGGTGTTAGGAGTGAAATCTTTAGAGGCCGTTTTTATTGAATAGCGTGTAGCCGCGAACGAGGCCATCTTGGAAAAGGCGAACAATGTAATTGCCGTTCTTGAGGCCTGCAATATCGACATTAAACTCGCTTGCGCCTGCGGGGAGCATTTGCGTGAGTTTCAGGCGCCCGTCCATTGAATAAATTTTTACGTTCATCGTGCGGGCAAGAGCGCTCGGAGATGCGATTTGAAGCGTCTGACGGTCTGCACGCACGCGAAGGCCTTGTTTTGCAACCGCCACAGGCTTGATAGCGACTGGTTCCGGCTTTGGCTTGTTGCGCAGCAGGCGCACGCTATAGATGCCGCCCACCATTCCAGAGCTTGCCGAGAACGAGATGCGCACAATCTTTTTGCCCTTTACCATTTTGTCTGGAATCGGGTACGTGACGTTTACGAATTCATCCTTTTTCCAGCGATTCGATATGGTTTCGGTTGTGAGCTTTTCATCGTCAATCGTGATGTCGAATGTGCGGGTGCAGCCTTCGTTGCCCCAGTAGCGCACCATGAGGCTCAAGGAATCTTCGCTGTTCGTCTCAAATTCGTAGCTGATGAGACCGCCATCGCCGCCGGAGCATTTACCAGCATCGCGGTAGAATTCACCTTGGTGCGTGCCGGAAGTGGAATTTTCGATTTTCATCTTGTGGTCTACTTCTGGCTGCTGCTCGCCCGGAGCGACCTTATCGACAGTCTTTTCGTCAAGCGCCAAGGCTTCTTTTTGCTCTTTTTCAAGGCGGTCGAGAATCGAGGGGTCCGTGAGCACCATCCAATACATCATGTAACGGGCATCATGAACTTCGTAGAACGGCTGTAAAAGCAGGTTCGCGTCCTTTTGCTTCGCAAAAAGATAAGGCGCCTTGAAGTGCAGCGGTTCGCCCTTCACGGGTTCCACCTTCGAGGGGATATCTTCTTTTTTGCTTGCAAGCATCGGCGCCTGATCCAGCGATTCCAGCGCACCGGAGGCAATGTGGCTCCAGCGACCATCATCGGCGACAAGGCCGTTCAGGTTAGCCGTACCTGTCTTTGCTGAGAGCACAATCGGGCCATGCAAAAGCGCTACGTAGTCGGTGACGCCCGGCAAATCCTCGACGTGCGTGTACATCGGGTAAAGCACTTCGACAACATCGCCAGACTTCCAGGACTTCCCTGCCGAAACATAGCTCGACGGCGCAGACTTTTTCACGACGGTATCGCCATTGACAATGACCTTGAATTCACCTTCCTTGACCCAATACGGGTGGCGAATCTGCATATCAAATTCCCCGCTGCCCGTAATCGTGAACTTGGAACTTTCGCCCTTCGGGAAGGATGTTTCCTGCTTGATTTTCACGCTCTTGTCTTTCCAATTCAAGATGGATGCGGCAAAGAGGTTCACGTAAAGCGAGTTGCCATCCTTCGTATAAATAAATTGATTGTACTTGGCCGGATTTTCCATGCCCGAACCCACGCAGCACCACATGCCCGCATTGACCTTGGAATACACGCGGTAATGGCGCGGACGTGCTGGCGTAAAATACACATAACCACCGTGTTTCGGATGGATTGTCGAAAGGATATGGTTGAAAAGCGCACGTTCATAGAAGTCGGTATAATGCGCATCGTGCTTGATGTTGAACAGACGTTCCGTCAACTTGAGCATGTTGTACGTATTACAGGATTCTGGTCCTTCACGTTCTTCGATAAATTTTTTATGGTTGTTGAGCGCCGGGAAATGTTCCGAAATGCTGTTGCCGCCAATGGCGATACTGCGTTTGTTCACGACCGTCTGCCAGAAGAAATCGGAGCCCTTCTGGTACTTTTCATCGCCCGAGAGTTCTGCAATTCGTGCAAAACCCACAACCTTCGGCACCTGCGTATTCGCGTGGACATTCGTCAAGTTGTCGTTGCCCTGCGACATCGGATTCAAAAGCCACTGGTGCGACCACTTCTTGGCCGCATTCAGGTACTTTTCGTCTTTCGTGAGCTTGTAGGCGTCGGCGTAAACTTCAGGCATGCCGCCGTGTTCCGTGCCGAGCATCTGTTGCATTTTAGAATCGTTCAGACCGTTCGTAATCGAAATGCCCCAGTCGCAAAGAGCCAAGAACATCGTCTTTGCCTGTTCGTAACCCGCATAAACGTAAGCATCGCGCAAGCCCGCATAGAGCTTGTGGATATTGTACCACGGCACCCAATAGCCGTTTTGTGCGCCAGCATCGCCATTCTTCATCTTGAGCCACATTTGCTTGCCGTTCGGCACGCCGCTAATGTAACCCTTGAAGTTATTGTCCTTGGAATTTTGGTCCTGAATCGTCTTGAGTTCTTTCAAGATGTATTCGAGGCGTTCCTTGACCTGAACGTCATCATTATCAGCGTAATGCATCGCCAAGGCACTCAAGTAATGCCCGAGCACATGACCATCGAGGCCCGCCCAGTTCGGGAACTTGCTCGCCTTCGGCTTCATGCCCGCTTCTTCGTAAAAAGGCGCGAGCAAGCGGTCCACATCGTAGCTGAGAAGCGTTTCGACATTCAAGTCCTGGCGTTCCTTCAAGACGCCATCCAAAAGCTGCACATCCGACAACGCGAACATGTCGGGATACAGCAAATCTTGTGAAAATCCGAGACCGCACGCAAGCCCTGTCAAGGCGAGCGCCGTGCGAAAATGTTTACCAAACCATCCTAACTTCATAAGAGCCACCTTTTTCTAAAGTGAGTCACGGGAACGCGCGGTTCCTTCCCTACCCTAGAAAATAGATTGGCGAGCGGGCGTTAGGTATGGGGTTTGGGCAATTAGTTTTGCTGATTTGACAAAGGGCTAGAAAGACAATTCTTTTTCGAAATCGAGATAAAATTCTCTAAAATTTTGCCAAAAACAGCGTTTTCATCCATATAGACGCAGGTTGCTGTAAGTTTCCCATTTTCTTTACAAGCTCCACTAAATAGGTCTTTTTCACTCTTGAGCATGCAAGATTTTTTGAAAACATCAAGTACGCCATCACAAGAACTTCCATAGTTTTTCAAATCCAAACTTTGTGCAATTTGATTGTATTGTTTCAATTTAAATTTGGCAATATAAGACATTCCATCAACTTCACACTCCGCAGAAGCTCCATTTTCTTCCGCATGCACATCAATTTTGCCAATTACAGAATTTTCATTTTTTATTTCCTTATTTTCAATTAAAATTGTCTGCGTTATTTCTGTTTCAAAAACAATCATCGACGTCAAGTCTTTGGGATTAAGACCAGAAGAACTGCTATTAGTAGCATAAGTCGAGGGATTTGCATTGGGATCAATAGAAGAACCGCCGCCCAAAGTTTCATCAGAACAAGCAAATATTATGGGGAATAAAGCATAAATAAATGGAACAAAAAATTTATTACACATTTTTCTTAACCCCTATTTTATTTGTGACTGGAAATAATTGAAAATTGAGACGACACACTTGATTTGTTACCTTATTAGCACTTACAACAGCAACAACTCTTTTACAGCAATCTTTAATTATATCTACAATTTTATCGTAGGCGATTTCATCTACACCAACCGTTATCCCTGTAAAAAAGCGTTCATTTGCAGAATATCGATCAACAGCGCGCAACGCCATACCAGCCATTTCTTTATGCATAGCACGTATAGCGATAGCAAGTGTCTCTTTGGAGCCCATAACAGCCTGATCCGTTTGCGAATATGTTCGTTCGGCATCTTTTTTCAAAAAGCCAGCCTTAACTAAAAAATCGAGAATATCGCAGACTTCTTCGGCAGAGACGTATTCTTTACATTCTTCCGCTATATCACGAGGACTTGCGCCAGACATCAACGGAGCAAGTTCTCTAACAACTGGATATTTCCAAGATTCATAATATTGTAGAGCATCTTTTTCAATAACACGGACTTGGTGTTCCGAGGCAATCCGTTCCATTTCGGCAAGAGCCGTTTTTTTCACGACATCATCATCGGTATTTCCAAAGACAACAAGCTGATTAAAATATTCTTCTTCATATTCAACAAGCCCCATAGACTTTGCAACTTGCCCCGCTTTGACTTTGCTGAGATTCCATTCTCCGCTACATACACATTTCAAAAAATTTGGCGATGAAAAGCCGGCACTCCGACAGAACATACGCCAAGAAAATTTTCCTAGGCGTTTACGTTCGTCATAGTAGTCCTGCAAATAGAGGCGATAATCTTTATATTCAAAAATAGATTTCATATTAACCCCAGTAATAAAAACAAATAAAACCCTCGTACAAAACGAGGATTTTGTAATAATCACTGAATTCTAAACTACCGACGATAACGCTTAACATGGCTCCAGCTTTGTTAATTTTACAGGAACCATTAAACTTTTTTAACATTAATTGTCATTTTCTACAACAATATCAAAAAGACTACGTCCATTCAACTTTAAATACTTCGTACTCACAAATTCCGCAGGGACGTCAATTTCATAATTTGAAGAGCAGGCACATTTACGAACGGGACCAAGAGGCTCTGCAAAATAATTGATATTCACTGATACAAATAATGTATCGCCCTGCTTTTCCAAGGATATTTTAGAGATTTCACCCGACTCTGGACACACTGATGAAAAAGATTCCTTCAAAACAGCAGAACCATCTTCATTCATAAAGAAATGAACAGAATCGCGTTCTGCGGACGATTTCATCAAAGCAGCATCACTACCACACGAACCAACACTTGCTACAAAAGAGCAAGAATCGAGCGTTGCTGAAGTCGGATTCGCCGGAGCATTCGCTAAAGCATTATCCGCGCTAGAATTTTCAGAACATGCAGACAATGCACCCAAAATTAACGAAATCGCAGCAATCGATATAAGAATTTTTTTTGCCATAATAAACCTCCTTGTGTTTACACTATAAACATAAAAGAAGATTCTCTGAACGCAAAGATTCAAAATCCTATTTTTTTGAGAAAAACACTAGGATTTGAGCCTGTTTCAATCTATTTGGGCATTAAGCGTATAGAATAAGACAAAAAGTCATTTTTCTTCACACACATTCTATATCGAAAATACGCTTACCAAACCATCCTAACTTCATAAGAGCCACCTTTTTAAAGGCTGAATTTTTCAAAGTGACAGATCTGCTTTATCTTAATACGAGAATGGCGACCCCGCCCCGGAACGGAGTCCGGGGTGACATTACGGCCGGGGTGACCAAAACGCGGGCATGACAAGCTCAAAGAAAAAGCACCGTCTCTGTTTAGAAAATAGATTGGCGAGCGGGCGTTAGGTATGGGGTTTGGGCAATTAGTTTTGCTGATTTGACAAAGGGCTAAATTCCAAAAGAATCGATATGGACGCTGTTGTCACCGCAGTTGGTTGTGGATTCGGCGGAAAAATCTTCCAAAAGAGTGTCGAAAACAGCAGACTCATCTACGTAGGCACAATAGGCTTCGAGGGTTCCGCTGTCGTCACAGGCGCCACTGACCTCATCATTTGGATTTTGCAGCAAGCAAAGATTTTTGAATTGCTCAAAAATTTCATCACAACCACTGCCAAAATTTTCCAGTTTTACACTTCTTTCCATGCGGTTATTTCGACCAAGCTTAAACTGAGACGAGTACTTTTTTGCACCATTTTCACAGGATGCCGAGGCACCTTTTTCTTCGGTGTACACATCTATTTGACCTTTGTTTATTACAACCGCACCACCATCCGCTTGGACAATTGTATACGTTGCCGAAGCACTGTTTTTAAAACTCACACAGTAAGTTTTTTCTTTTTCAACGGCCCCAGCTTTCTGAGCCTCATATACAATGAAAATTTCACGGGCAGACGAACTACTACCAGAGTCGCCATCTGAGCCCAGCTCACCCTCAGCGGAGCTGCTCGAAGATCTGTCGTTTTCTGCAATTTGCGGGCCAGCGTTTGGGTCCACCGTTCCGGTCGCGTAGTTATCTCCGGAGCAAGCAACAAAAGCGAGCAATGAAAGGGTAATCAAGTATAAATTCTTAAGCATGGTTCTTCCCCGTTATTTTATCGGTGAGTGGGAAAAATTGAAAGTTGACTCGGCAGACTTGATCAAAATTACTGCTTTCATTGGCAATGGCAACGACCTTTTTGCAGCAAGCCTTGATTTCTTCAACGATTTTATTGTAGGCATCCTGATTGACGCTGAGAGTGGCGCCGTTAAAGAAGCGTTCGCTTGTGGAATAGCGGTCTACGGCACGAGCCGCCATAATCGCCATTTCTTTGTGCATGGCACGGATGGCAATCGGGAGCGATTCTTTGGAACCAATAACGGTCTGTTCCGTTTGCACGTAGCTTTTTTCGCCTTCTTTTTTGAGGAATCCCGCCTTGACGAGAAAATCCAGAACATCACGGATTTCTTCAGCGGAGACATATTCCTTGCACACTTCGGCAAGGTCACGTGGCGTTGCGCCAGGCATCATCGGAGCGAGTTCGCGAATGACCGGGTATTTCCAGGATTCATAATACTGGAACGCATCCTTATCAACAACGCGAACCTGGTGTTCCAGGGAAATTCGTTGCATTTCAAGATACGCAGCCCGCTGTGCTTCGTTATTTTCGGCATTGCCAAAAGCGACAAGCTGGTAGAAGTATTCTTCTTCGTAATCGACGAGTCCCATCGATTTGGCCACCTGACTTGCCTTGATTTTGCTGAGCTTGCTCTGCCCCATGGAAACGAGTTTTAAAAAATTCGGGGACGAAAAGCCTGCCTTGCGGCAAAATTCGCGCCAAGAGAAGGCGCCAAGACGTTTGCGTTCGTCGTAATAATCCTGCAAATAGAGATGGTAATCGCGGTACTCAAAAATCGACTTCATAATACATAAAATAAATTTTTACAATACAGAAGTCAATATCCGTATTATACGGGAAAAGTTATTTAGCGATCATTAAAGCAATATTTTTTAGTTTTTATAAGTTGCGAGGGCTATATTATACAAAACGTATAATAGCGAAAAAGGACGGTTTAGCACCATCCCTTTTAAAGAATACGAGAACAATCCTACTTACTGCTGTAAGTCGCCCTAGAATCTCGTAATTCAAGAATTTTGCTTTCGGGCAAGTGCGAGTACTTGACGATTTTTTCAATCGGTTCATTGTCGGCGAGCATATCAAGAGCAACCGCCGTTCGTTCATCATCGCGACCTTCAACGCGACCTTCTGCTCGTCCCTCTGCGCGACCTTCGGCAAGGCCCTCGGCTCTAGCGTTTTTCTTTTCGACATAAAGTTCATAATTGTGATCGCTCATTTTCATAGCCTCGCTTACAATACACGAATCAATATACACTATTCAAAAAAAGTGGTAAAGGGGGCCTCTTGCCGGCGAAAAAAGACTGTAAAGAGTTCCCGGGAAAAAAATAAAGGGGCGGTTTATGCCGTCCCTTATTATACCGAAGCAAAATTTAAACACCTATTCTTCGTCAGGATTGAAATGATTTTCGAAGCTTTTGAAAAGCGGACCCCAGTAATAATTATAAATATCATCAACCTTCACATAGGTTGCTTCGTTTTCGTTATTCCATGCCTTGTACTTGGTCACTTTTATGGTGCATGTTTTTTCATCGCCCTTCACATCAATATAATAGCGGTGCGTTATTTTGCCCATGCCTCCACTATAGTTAGTCACATTCCCTGTACGGTAGCCTGTATATGTGGCATAAACTAAAGCGTCATGACGTTCTGTCACAATTCGCCCGTTTTCGGCATCTTCTTTAGTCAGCGCAACCTTTTTCTCGGCAAACGCTCCTTTCACCGCATTGAAGCAAGTTCCAACAGGCTGGTTATAGCTTTTAGTGAGGTACTGGTCATAGAGATTGGGATCATCCAATTGCATGGTTTTAGCACATCCAGTGAGAAGCGCAAATACAACCGTCAAAACAGGAAAAAGGTTTTTCATAGGGGGCTCCCTCTTTATATTTGAATATCCTACAAAATAATATAAATAAATCCCCGCCGATGAGGCGGAGATTTTTATTCAAAACGATGTCAGGAAATATCCGCGGGGTGGTTTTGTTAGCGAATCTTGACTTGCAAAACACTATTCTTGCATTTGGCGATGTAGTTGCCTTGGCGGAGGCCATGCAGTTGCATTTCGACCTGCCCAGCGGACACGTTATTCGTGGAGCGGACAAGATTTCCGTTCATATCGAACAGCATAATATCGCCGGATGCATAAAGCGTATTGCCGGCACGATGGAGATTCACCTGAGCGCCCGCGAGAACAGTCGGCAAAGCGATGGTCACCGAGCTGCTGGACTGTGTAATTTCACTTGAACTTGAAACGGCTACGCTAGAACTGGAGGCGGGCGCGTCGTTACCGCCATTGATAAAGTCTTCAACGTGCGTGACACCATTGTTCACGTAATTGCCGAGGCTGTAAACGCTGCGCATGGCGTTGATAACGTCCGTTTCGAGGACCTTCCCCACCGGCGTACTTTGACGGCGAATGTAAGCCATGTTGTCGTAGCCGGTATTGCTTTCATTGCCCATGTCCCAAAGAATCGGCGTGAGGCCATACTGCTTGGCGGCAGAAACAACATCCTTGTGCCATTGTACACGGCCCTGCTTGTGGAGATTCAGGTCGGAACCGCTCAATTCCGGAGAGCGGACATTTGCACCAAATTCACCGACAATGACCGGGTAGCCCTTATCCACGTAATTCGTCTTCATCTTGGCAAACTGTTCCTGCGGATGCACGATGCTCCCGAGCTTGGAATCGACAGAGCCAGCCCAGGCGTTGTAACCTGCGTTGCGTTTGGGTTCGCTAGCCTTTTGGTAATCGCCGTAGTAGTACTGCGGCTGAATCGGTTCGCTTGCGCCCCAATCCTGTTGGCTCGTCATAAGCGTGTACTGGTACGGATCGTAGTAATGCACTTCGAACATCAGGCGACCTTCGACCTTGTCTTTCGGGAAGGTGCTGACTGGAGCGCTTGCGACGGACTTGTCAATGTCAGTATTAAGGCCCTGAATAATCAAGGTTCGGGTTTCGTTGTTGCCGCCGGTAGCTCGGACTGCATCAATGAATGTCTGGTAGTAATGCATAAGCGTAGACACGTGCTGCGATGTCCACGTATTCACATTCGGACCGGGTTCGTTTGCGCCGGCAAAAAGCAAACGTTCGTTGTAGTCCTTAAACTTGTTCGCAATTTGCGTCCAGTAAGTCTTCATCTTGTTGTCGATGTTGCTATTGACGCTCGTGCCGATGTTGCTCTGGAACCAGCCACCTTCACCTTCGTGGTGGATGTTCAAAATCGTGTAGAGGCCTGCGCGCATGGCGTAATCAACGACCGTCTTCACGGAATCGAGCCAAGTTTCGGTGACCTTGCCGCCACTCGTGTGGCTATCCCAAGCGCAGGGAATGCGCACCGTGTTAAAACCTGCCGCCTTCACGGAATCAAGCAAAGCCTGAGTCGGGTAAGGGTTGCCCCACAAAGTCGGGTTGTTCGGCACTTCCATCGAGTTGCCGATATTGAAGCCCATGCCCATCTTGGCCTGAACATCCTTTGCGGTCGGAAGAGTCGCTGCAGAAACTGCACCTGCAAGCATCGCTACGCCACAGGCAATTCCAAAAAATTTTGATTGAACCATAACATCTCCTTAAATACCCCCACTATGAATATAATCAAAAGATTCGCAAAAAAACGATGTCACAAAAAAGGAAGAATTGACAAAAAGGAACGAAAGCAAAAAAGGATGGCCGAAGCCATCCTCTTTTAAAATGCGTAAGGCGATTCCGGCACGGAGGCCGGAATGACAGTTCAAGCAAGAATTACTTCTTCAGGAACTCGTTGATGCCTGCAGCGGCACGACGCCCTTCGCCCATAGCGAGGATCACGGTTGCAGCGCCGAGCACGATGTCACCACCGGCGTAGACCTTTTCCATGAAAGTCTTGTTGGCGGTTGCATCTTCGAGAAGGATGTGACCCTTCTTGTCGACGGAGAGTTCCGGAGTGGTGTTGCTGATAAGCGGGTTAGAACCGTTACCGATAGCAACGAGCACGGTGTCGCATTCGATTTCGAAGCTTGCACCTTCGACCTTGACCGGACGCGGACGGCCCTTTTCGTCGGGTTCGCCGAGTTCGTACTTGTCGACGAGCATGCCGCGGACGTGACCGGCTTCATCGCCAAGGATCTTGGCCGGGTTCTGCAGAACGCAGAATTCGACACCTTCTTCCTGAGCGTGGAGAACTTCTTCCTTACGGGCCGGAAGTTCGTTCATGCTACGACGGTAAATGATGCGGACCTTTTCTGCACCGAGGCGGAGTGCCATACGGGCAGCGTCCATAGCGACGTTACCACCACCGAGGACGACAACGTTCTTGCCCGGCCACATCGGCGTATCGGCATTTTCCTTGTCGTAGGCGCGCATGAGGTTTGCACGGGTGAGGTATTCGTTAGCAGCGAACACACCGACGAGGTTTTCACCTTCGATGTTCATGAACAACGGAAGACCAGCACCGGTACCGACGAACACAGCGTCAAAGCCATCCTTTTCGATGAGGTCCTTGAGCTTGCGGGTACGGCCAATCACAAAGTTCGTTTCGAACTTCACGCCCATAGCGGCGAGAGATTCAATTTCCTTGTCCACAATCTTCTTCGGAAGACGGAATTCAGGAATACCATAGCGGACCACGCCACCGAGCTTGTGGAAAGCTTCGAAAATGGTCACGTCGTGGCCTTCGCGGCGGACGTCAGCAGCGACGACCAAGCCGGCAGGACCGGAACCGATCACAGCCACCTTCTTGCCGGTAGCAGGCTTAACGGCCGGAACCGTAGCACCACCGTTGTTGCGTTCATAGTCTGCAGCAAAGCGTTCCAAGCGACCGATTGCGACTGCCTGGTTCACGTCCTTGTGCATCTTGCCCATCGTGCAGTTCATCTGGCACTGGCGTTCCTGCGGGCAAACGCGGCCGCAGATTGCCGGGAGCAAGCTCGTTTCCTTAATCTTTGCAATAGCAGCCTTGAAGTCGCCTTCGGCAATCTTTGCGATGAAGGCCGGAATGTCGATGTGCACCGGGCAGCTTTCAACGCAGAACGGCTTCTTGCAGTTGAGGCAGCGGTTAGCTTCGACGATAGCCTGAGCTTCGGTATAACCCTGAGCCACTTCTTCCATCACGCGTGCGCGATAGGACGGTTCGAGCTGCGGCATCGGCTGAGCCGGGATAGCAGTCTTGTCCTTCGGCTTGAGCGGCTGCGGAAGAGCCTTAATCTTTTCAAGTTCCACCTTGGCGGCGGCGTCCAACTGTTCGCGAGTCATATGTTCAGACATTATTTGCTCTCCTTAGCCTTGGCATCTGCCATCTTGTCGATATTGCACTTGTGGCCGTCATTTGCACCGAAGCGATGCAAAGCTTCCTGTTCCTGGGGCTTGAATGCACCCATACGCTGGAGCATGTTGTTCCAGTCGACTTCGTGGCCGTCGAATTCCGGACCATCGACGCAGACGAACTTCGTCTTGCCACCGATAGTGACGCGGCAACCACCGCACATGCCAGTACCATCGACCATGATGCTGTTGAGGCTAACGACAGTCTTCACGCCATACGGCTTGGTGGTAAGGGCGCAGAACTTCATCATGATCGGAGGACCGATAGCGATGACCATGTCCGGCTTGCCCTTAGTGTCTTCGCAGAGTTCCTTAAGCGGTTCAGTCACGAGACCCTTGCGGCCATAAGAACCGTCGTCGGTCATGAAAATGATGTTGTCAGCGAGAGCCGTCATTTCTTCCTTCATGAGGAAGAGGCTTTCGTTACGGGCACCCATGATGATAGTCACCTTGTTGCCAGCAGCCTTAAGAGCCTGAACGATCGGGTGCATCGGGGCAATACCGACACCACCGCAAACGCAGACCACGTGACCAAAGTTTTCGATATGGGTCGGAGAACCGAGCGGGCCAACCAAGACCGGGATATCGTCACCGACTTCGAACTTGGAGAGTTCGGTCGTCGTCTTGCCAACCGTCTGGAAAATGAGGGTGATAGAACCTTCATTCGTATCGGCATCGGCGATGGTGAGCGGAACGCGTTCACCATTGTCCTTGTTCGTCTGGAGGATGATAAATTGTCCTGCCTTACGTTCTTGCGCGATCAGC
>Ga0256407_10007399_pt1 | contig 16542 bp, 12 predicted proteins | sample RumenRJG_04DNA_FD_193489 | JGI IMG/M metagenome (GOLD analysis project Ga0256407, IMG submission 193489) | Bovine rumen microbial communities from Lethbridge, Alberta, Canada - RJG_04 | ecosystem: Host-associated > Mammals > Digestive system > Stomach > Rumen | place: Canada: Alberta...
ATACAAATCTGACATAATCAGAGTAGAAATTGAAAGATTTTGAACAGATTTGTATGATTTCTCGCCATAGGCGACTTCTTTTGCGGTTTGCTGAATAGATTTTTTAGGGGTGCTGAGTAGCTACAAAAACTGAAGAAATGGTTAAAAATGTATAAATGAGGGGCGCGGATAAGAATAGGAGTGTGAGTATATCGAAAATAATGTGTACCTTTGCAGCCCGAAAACGCTGTTGAGCAAATGACTCTTTAGCAGCGTTAATAGTAAATAGTAAATTTTTTAAATTGTAAAGTTAAAAATGAGTCAGAAAATTCGTATCAAGCTGAAGAGCTACGACCACAAATTGGTCGACAAGTCAGCCGAGAAAATCGTGAAGGCCGTTAAGGCCACGGGTGCTATCATCAGCGGTCCTATCCCCCTTCCCACCCACAAGCGTATCTACACTGTGAACCGTTCGACCTTCGTCAACAAGAAGGCTCGTGAGCAGTTCCAGCTGAGCGACTACAAGCGTCTCATCGACATCTACTCGTCTACGGCCAAGACCGTTGACGCCCTGATGAAGCTCGAACTCCCCAGCGGCGTTGAGGTTGAGATCAAGGTATAGTTCCTGATTAGAAGCAACAAAACATTTATCTGCGGAATCACCCTGCATGGGTTCGGTTCCGCAGATTTGTCATAATGAGAAGGAATTAACCAATAGGTATATGGTAGGAAGAATCATCGTTTGTAGTCTGTTGTTTTCCTTGAATGCAGCCGGACAGGAAGCTGTTTACAGCGTGAGCAATGTACCAACCTTTTGGGACAGGGTACATCAGGTTCAGCATTTTCTGGACTCTGCTGCGCGTGCAAAGGTAGACCCCCGCTATATAGAAGTTCCCGAGAAGCCTTGGAGAGTTATTCTCCGTCAGAAATCGAACGTGGTGAACGTTGACTACGACAATAGCTATGAGTTTTTAAGAGATAAGGTATATACGGACTGGAAGTTGTCTTTCAATCCTCCTACCGCATCTTCTATCGGCTTCTGGGTGGGCTACCGAGGTACAGGTATCTCCTATTCCAAGTCGCTTGCCAAGAACGCAGGACGCTATTACTCCTTCAGCACTACAGGGGCAAAGTACGGTCTGAACTTCAGGTTGAGGCGGTTCAATACGAGCGCAGGAAACTTAAAGACGACAACCTACGCGGTCGGTGAGGTTGTCGATGAAACCGACTCTAAAGACGACATGCCTTCTCCCGTATGGATACGCTCTGTCTATGCCAACGGATACTACGTGTTCAACGGTCGTCGCTACTCTCAGGCTGCAGCCTACAACCAGTCTGTCATTCAGCGCCGCTCTGCGGGATCGCTGCTTGTCGGTGCCACCTGGTATCAGTCTGATTTCGACTATTCCGATACCGAGAACCTCATGTTCATCATCTTTGGTAACAAAGTAGGGCGCATCAATGTGCGACAGGCCAACCTCGGCCTTGGCTATGGCTACAATTTCGTGCCATGCCGTGGACTTGTCATCAACGCCATGGCCATGCCTACCATCAGCATCTATAACCGTGTGAAAGTCTACAAGTACGACTCCAATTATGACATATTGCTTAATGAAAAGGCGACCGACGACTATGGAGAATGGAACCACGAGACGAAGACCTGGGCCAATGGGAAGACTCACAAACCGCTTGCTGTAAACGGTGAAGAGGTGATCCACACCGACGATGACGTTTGGGAGACAGGCACCGAAATTAACCACAGCATGTTCCAGCTGAACATTGACCTGCGACTCGGCATTGCCTACAACTGGCGCAATTTCTTCATCGGCTATCAGATGCAGCTCAATAATTTCAACTATCATAAGGAGAAGAGCACGGTCAACCTTACCGATGCTTATGGCCGGTTGTCTTTAGGCGTGCGACTGTAATTCTCATTGATCGTTGGAAGCCGAAGAGATATGTAAGAAAAATGCAATCGTTTGCGCGGTTTCGGAATAAATTATTGGTGATATTGAACAACGTCGTGAGCGGAAAAGTCGTATCTTTGAACCGTAAAACTATAAATAGCAATGAAGATACGATTCAATCTTGAATATCGCACTAACCCAAACGAGGTGCTTCAGTTGTGTATTCGTAACGGCGAACAGTCTATAGAATATGTCGACATGACTACTCTTGACGGCCTGCACTGGACTTGTGAGCTACAGCGGCAAGTCAAGACGGGCCAGTATATGGACTATTATTATCAGGTAATCGACGGCGAGCGAGTGCTTCGCCATGAGTGGCTGGTAGAACCCCACCGACTGGACTATGTCGCCGTAAACGGCAGGCAGTATGTGGCTTTCGACCACTGGATTGACATTCCCGAGGACTCTTACATGTATTCGTCGGCCTTTACCGAGTGTGTGATGGCCAGGAAACATGAGCCAAGTGCGAAGAGTGGCTTTGCGCGCACCGTGTGTTTGAAGGTGCGAGCCCCGCAATTGCGTCAGGACGAGCGCCTGGCGGTCGTAGGTGCTGCCGAATATCTTGGTGCGTGGAACCTGAGTCGCGTCCTGCCTATGACCGAACACAATTATCATGAGTGGGTGGTGAGCCTTGATGCCGACCATTTGCCCGGCGTGTTCGAGTTTAAGTTCGTCAGCATAGATGCCGAAGGTGTCGAATGGGAGACGTGTGCAAACCGTTTTATCGATCTACCTTCACTTGAGAAAGGCGATGTGGTGGTCTACGAGTTGCAGCAGGCACAGTTTGCCATCGCTCCGTGGAAGGGAGCAGGCACGGTGATTCCCGTGTTTTCATTGCGCTCGGAAGGCAGCTTCGGTGTAGGCGACTTTGGTGACCTTGAGAAGATGGTGGACTGGTGTGCAAAGACCCGCCAGCGCGTTCTTCAGATACTGCCCATCAACGACACGAACATGACGGGATCGTGGCAGGAAAGCTATCCCTATAATGCCATCAGCATCTACGCCCTGCATCCGCAGTTTGCCGACTTCCGCCAGTTGCCCGAGATCAAGGATGAGGCATTGCGTGCCAAGTTCGAAGCCCTGCGCCAGGAGCTGAACGCGCTGCCGCAGATAGACTATGAGCGTATGTTCCGGGGTAAGATGGACTATCTGCAGGTTATCTTCAAGCAGGAGTTCTCAAGAGTCAAGCGTACAAAGGCCTTTAAGGAGTTTGTAGAGCAAAACGGCAACTGGTTAGAGCCTTACGCCCAGTTCTGCGTGAACCGAGACAAGTCGGGCACAGCCGACTTCTGGCACTTTGTGCAGTATGTGCTCGACACTCAGATGCATCGCGCCCATGCACACGCACGTAGTGCGCGTGTGATATTAAAAGGTGACATCCCCATCGGCATCTCGCGCGACGGTGTCGAGGCATGGGTAGAGCCGAAATACTTCAACCTGAACGGACAGGCCGGTGCTCCGCCCGATGCCTTTGCCGAGGATGGTCAGAACTGGGGCTTCCCCACTTATAACTGGGACGAGATGATGAAGGACGGCTGCCAGTGGTGGGTGCGCCGTTTCAGGAAGATGGCACAATATTTCGATGCCTACCGCATCGACCATGTGCTGGGCTTCTTCCGCATCTGGGAGATTCCCGTGCCCCACAAGAGCGGACTCTACGGACAGTTCCAGCCGTCGCTCCCCATGAGCCGCGACGAGGTGGAGAACCGCTGGCACCTGCCTTTCCGTGTGGAGTTCTATTTGGAAGACCATAAGCAACACGACATGTGGCACCCGCGCATCAACGCGCCTAAGCTCGATGCCTTCAAGCAACTGTCGACCGACGAGCAGCAGCGTTTCTGGGACATGTACAACGACTACTTCTATCGTCGCAACAACCAGTTCTGGTACGAGGAAGCTATGAAGAAGCTGCCACGCCTGACGCAGGCCACCCGCATGCTCTGCTGTGCCGAGGATCTGGGTATGGTGCCCGACTGCGTGCCCTGGGTGATGAACCAGCTGCGCATCCTGTCGCTCGAGATTCAGTCGATGCCGAAAGATCCAAGTACTAGGTTCGGCAAGCTCTCGCACAATCCCTACCGCTCGGTCGATACCATCTCGACCCACGACATGGCCACCCTGCGCCAATGGTGGGACGAAGACGAAGAGCGTACCTACAGCTACTATAACACGACGCTCAGGCGTAGTGGCGAGCCGCCCCATCCGCTGCCCGGCTGGCTGGCCAAGGACATCGTGAGCCGTCATCTCACCAGTCCCTCGATGCTCTGTCTGCTGTCGCTGCAGGACTGGCTCAGCATCGACGAGCGCCTGCGCCTGCCCGACCAGAATGCCGAGCGTATCAACATCCCCGCCAACCCGCGTCACTACTGGCGGTACCGCATGCACCTGACGCTGGAACAGCTGATGGCTGCCGACGACTTCAACAACTCCATCGGGGAGCTTATCGTCAACAGCGGGCGTCAATAAAACAAGTGAATAAACCTTTTATCTATCCATACAATACTAACTAAAACACATTTTCAGACTGCTCCGTAACTACCCACAGTGGTGAGTTGCGGAGCAGTAACTTTATTGTGTTGTATCGTCAGCAGCGGTGACAGATGAGCAGTACATGGAGGCCGCTGGCTAATGTGGTGGCAAAGATGTAGACGGGGCCACCATCGGCCAATTTCAGGCGTCGGCGCAGTTCGGCCACGGAGAGAGGGAAATTGCGCACCGACACGTTGGCACGGCTGATGTCGGAGAGCGCTGCCCGCAGTTCGCGCTTGTTCAGCGATGAAACGGCATCGATGACGAAACTGCGACCAGGAAAGTCCTCCACAAGGCTGTCAGAGACGAAAAGATGACTGTTCTGGGCCAGGGGCGTGACAGCGAAACGCTGCGACAGCAAACCGAAGCAGCCTGCTTTCATCATGGCTGCATGCGGCTCGTAGAGGAACATGCCGCTGCCTATAGTTAAAGAAAAGGGTAGGGGATACACGGCGTCATCGTCAGAAAAGCGGAACATGTCGTTGTCGTTCACGCAAAACACTTCCGTTCCCTCGCCCTTCGACGAGAGCAACAGCAGCAGTTCCTTGCACTCTCCTCCCACGGCCACAATATGCACCTCGCGTACGAAGCTCCTGCCAAGGTCGCCGACGGCCTTGCGCCAGTCGAGCATGGGCGACAGTTTCAGCAAGACATGATCGGCCTTGCTCAACAGTTCGTCCTTCATGCGCAGTACGTCGGGCGTACAGTCGCTGATGCCGTAGGTACGGCTGCCATGGTCATCACGGCGTGCAGGGTCGAGGAAGAACATCGAGACATGGGGAAGCGTGTGGAAGAACTCGGTGCCGTCGGCATTTACGCATTCCACATCTTTCTGTAGGACACGCAGATTCCGACTGGCAATGCCAAAGAGTTCCGTGTTTCTCTCCACATACGTGGTACGCGAAAAGGCATCGGACATGAAACAGCAATCAACACCCAATCCGCCCGTCAGGTCTACAAGCGAGGTGTCTGGTACCGTTCCTACAACGCGTCGGCAGATGGATGCCTTGTATCTGGCAGTCTGCTCCGACGAGCACTGTTCCATATTGAGATGAGGGGGGTAGACCAATGCGTCGAGCCCGGCCCATGAAGGCAGTTTTTTGCGCGCTGTCTGCCGTCCTTGGATCTGTTGCAAGGCCTGCACCATATCGACCTGCTCATCCTTGGAACCACGAAGCGCCAGCAGCCTGACATCGTCGTCGGCATGCTGGCGCACGTATTGCAGGGTAGCCTCGTTCATGTTCTCTGAAAGCGAGTTACCACGTTTTTATCTGACAATGAACTTGCGACCGTGCTTGATGTAGAGGCCTCGGCGGGGCTGCACCACCTTGCGTCCCTGTAGGTCGTAGACAATCGTTTGTACGGGTTGTGTATGGGCTTCTGGCATCTTCACCTCGTCAGGTCCTGATCCTGACATCTTCATGTTCACCTTGGTCATCTTCATGTGACCACTGCTTCCGTCTATATTGAACGTCACCTCTTCAGCATCGCCCGTCCATGTCAGTCCGTCGACGGTGCCATTCGATGCCACCAGTTGTTTGGTACTGTTCTCGGCAAGCTCGAAGGTCAGCTCGGCAAAACGACCGCTGGTGGTGCTGAAGGTCAGCGTGTTGCCGCCATAGAGGCGTATCTGGCTGTCGTTGACGTAACGATAGTTGCCCGTACCCAGGGCATAGACCACGGTGACAGCGCCCTGCGTGCCCACAAGGTCTTCGCTGTTTTTGTCCTTTGTTATCGATCCCGTCTCGCTGGTGTTGAAGAACGCGTTGTTCAGCGTGATGGTGCCCTCTTCCTCAACAGGAGTGTCACCGCCTTTCCTAATCGTGAATGTGGCCTCTGCCTGCCGACTGAGGGTTTCTTCCTTTACGGCCACAGCCTTCAGTGTCGTGGTCTCTGTAATCGAGATGGGACCTTCGTAGAGCTGACTCTGCTCGGTAGCATCCTGCCCGTCGGTGGTATAGTAGATGGCGGCATCCTCGGTAGCCGTCGTTATCGTCACCTCGACAAAGTCGGTGAAGGTACCGCCGTTAGGCGAGAACACCGGCTGAGCCACCACATTGATAATCGGGCCACCGCCCTGATAGTTGTCGTAGCTGAAAGGCTGGTCGGCCAGGCTACCCCACACGTAGTCTTCCAGTCCAGGGTAGTCGACGAAGGGGTTGCGGTTCTTCTGCACCGTATAGACAGCATTGTTACGGGCAGTCTCAACCTCGTCTACCGGATCCTGCTTCGACCAGCGCATCATCATGTCCATGACCCACTGCCTGAATGGCTGATAAGTGGTTCCTGAAATGACATCCGAGGAATTCTTTCCGCCTTTCCAGTTCAGGATGACGTTCTCATAGCACGTAGCCATGTAGAAGTAGATGCGGGCAATATCGCCCTTGATCTCATCGTTAGGCTCGAACACCGTGCCCGAGAAACCCAGTTCGGAGCGTGCCGAACCATACTTGCTATAGCCGTTGGCCGACTGTTTGTAGTTGCTGGCATTGGGGTTGACCTCGCCGAAAGGCCAGTCGCTACGCATGTTGTTGATGTAGCCGTCGGTGGGAACGACGTGGACGATATCCGACTTCATGGGGCTGTTCTCGTTGAACCAGCTCTGGGGCACCGTATGCTCACGGTTGTAGGCATCGCCCTCTTTCTGGTAGCTGCCGAAGGCCGATCCGGGCACGTATTTGGTAATGTTCGAGTACCAGTCGCGCAGATAGCCGTCGGCCCTTACGTCAGTTTTCTTATAGGCCTCTTGCAGACCTTTGTAGGACGTGACTTTCGGGTCTTTGATAATGCTGTGCAAAGCCGTTTTCAGTTCTGCCCCACACTTTCCGTCAGCATCCTGATAGTACGTGCCACTACTGTTTGGCCCCTGTGCGTATGCCAATGAGAGCACCAGACATGATAAGCTGGTAAGGATTGTTCTAAAGGTATTCATAGCTTTATTCAGGTTTTTAATTGTAAACAGTCCACAAAGATAGACAAAATAATTGAATTTGCAAATTTATTTTATCATTAATTCAAAAAAAGCTTATCTTTGCAGTGGCTTTTGAATAGCCTGTCCAAGTCAACCGACAGGCCGATGCTGAGCGATGTCCCTGTGGTCAGCGGCGAACAGTAATAATAGGTCTTGGGCTTGTAGTTGAAGATGTTGTCGATGGCGGTGTTGAGGTTGATGCTGCGACCAAGGTGGTGCTGAAGCATCAGCTTCCAGATGGTGTAGCCCTGGTCTACATCCGTGCGGCCCGACTGTGGCTTGCCAAGACTGCGTCCGGAGAGGGCTGCATCGAGGGCATAGTGGCGCGAGAAACGGTGGTCGTAGCCTATGCGCCATGTCATGGAGTGTGAGCGGGGCTGGTTGAACTGTGAGAACCAGACGTTACCGCCCTCGTGCATCCATGCGTAGTTGAGTTTGAGCGTCAGGCCCCAGTCAAAGTAGTGGGCCATGCTGACATCCACGCCCCATACCGTTATACCGTCTTCGTTCCAATAAAGGGCGCTTTCCTTTCCCTCGTAAGTATTGTCGATGGTGGTGATGCGCTTGTCGAAGATGTTGCAGTAGCCCATGAGGGTAAAGCTGTAGCGACCGTCTAAGATACCGCTGTGCCTGATGCGGTTCTGTCTTTCTGCGGCCACGTTGAAGTTGTGGCTCTTCTCTGGCTTCAGGTCGGGATTGCCGATGAGCATATACCCCATGTTACCCATGTCATAGTGCATATACATCTCCTTGAGCGAGGGAGCACGGAAGCCGCTGGCATAGTTAGCGCGAAAGGTCATCCAAGGATATTTATACACGACGGCAAGACGCTCGGTGAGCGCTTTCTGTGCTGAAGCAGAGAAGTAGTCGTAGCGGATGCTGCCCACCACGTTCAACTGACGGGTGATGTTCCAGTCGAACTGGGCATAGCCGTCGATGTTGTCTTGTGCATGGTGGGTGTTGTCAATAAACTGATAGGTGGTGAGGTAGTCGTGCAGATAGTCGGCACCGAGAATCATACTGTTCTTGCCGAACGGGTGGTGGTACAGCGCATGCACCACATGCTGCCGGTTGCTGTAGTCGTGGTCGTGCGTGCGTGTGCCGTCGGGCAGGTAGTTGGCCTTGTCATACTGGTCGTAGGCGTACGACAGTTCGAACTGGCGGTCGTGGTTCCATGCGTACTTGCCCTTCACCCCCGTACTGTAACCGTTGAAATGGTAGTCGTGGGTGTCGCGCTCGCTGGTGCGGAAGAAATAGCTGCCCCGGCCAGTGATTGTCAGCTTGTCGGTGGGATGCCATGTCAGCCGTTCCTTCACGTTGTAGGTCTTCTGGCCGTAGAGTCGGCTCAGGTTCGAGTCGTCCGTCAGCACCGATTCGTCGTAGGGCAAACCCTGCATCTTCTTCAGCAGCTCCAAGGCGATCTCCTCGGAAGAGTGGGCCTTGGGCAGGTCGACGGGGTCAATCGTGGTGTGCTGGAAACAGGTCTGTGAGTTCCATTTCGTCGTGTTGAACGAAAAGCTGGCACCGCCTCTCCACTCGTGTCCGAAGGTACTGTAGCGGGAGTTGGCGTTGGCTGTCCAAGGTTCAATATTTTCCCGACTGATGATGTTCACCACTCCGCCTACAGCGTTCGAACCGTAGAGTGCCGACGAGGCACCTTTCACAATCTCAATGCGACCTACGTTGTCGAGGTTCATCCGGTTGTAGTCCACGTTGTCCATCGTCTCTCCGGCCATCCGTTCACCGTCGACGAGGAAGAGCACGGCATTGCCGCCGAAACCGCTCATGTTGAGCGAGGTCTCCTGGCTCATGGCAAAGCCGAACTCCAAGCCCGGAATCTCCTGCATCAGCAAGTCCTGAATATTGGTGGCATCGGTAATCTTGATGTCGTGGCGTGTGATGAGCCGTGTCACCACAGGTGCATCCTTCAGCGCCTTGGGCGAGTGTGAAGCCGTCACAACGACAGGCTCCAACTCCACCGAGTCGCGGAAGGTCTGGGCAGAAAGCCCAATAACTGGCACAGCCAATGCCATGCCAGCCAAAAGTGTACGTGATAATCGGCTCGTCTTCAATCCTTCAATTCTTCAATTCTCCTTCCTTCCCGTGAACTGTCCTGTAAAGGCAAACGGCATGTTGCCATACTTCTGCGTAAACGTCACGACAACAGTCTTGTCGCTGAAGATAACGGTGACGTCACTAACGGTATAAGCCTTCTCCGACCCGTCAGCACTTGTCACAGTACCCTCGAATTTGGCGAGTTTACCGGTAATTGTGTTGCCGCTCTTGGTCAGGGAAATACCCTTCACAGGAAGTGCAGGAACCGACATCATTCCCTCACCGTATTTGGGAAAAGTCACGTCAACAGACACGTCTGAAGCTTTTGTAAACTCGAATGTCTCAGTACTCTCATCAGCCTCTCCCATCACTGTGAGGACCTCAGTACCTGTATAAGAACCTACTACCTGGTCAGCTACAGCCACTTCGGGCTCGTCATCGTCACTACCACATGAACACACACCAAACACGAAGGCCAAAGTGGCCAACGTCATAGTCATTAAACTCTTGATTTTCATAATTTATCTTTTTAATTGTTGTGTTGAATAATCATACTCTGACCCGTAAGTGCTGTGCGGAATGCTGAAGATAGCGACCATCAGCAGCACGGCCAAGGCGACCACCCACTTGTTGTACTTCCATTTCAAACTAACAAGGGCTACCAGAAAGAACAGGAAGGAAATGAGTGTCTTGTTGTCGGTAAGGTCTGTTCCGTATGGGAATCCTGCCCACCAAGGCCCGAAGGCCGCATGCTGCACGAGGGGACCGAAGATGAAACCACCTACGAACAATGTGGCCACAGTGATCTTCAGCCACTTGCGATAGTCCTTGTGCATCGTCACCATAATTAAGGTATAGACTGCAAAGAGCATAGCGCCAAACATCAACAGGATATGGGGTATTAGGATATAGGCGGGCACATCGTCTCTGAATCGGATTACGGTCGGCTCTTCCTTCAGATAGTCCTTATTATCAACAGTGATGTAATACTGCAACTTACCTGCAATAGGCTGTACAGGCAAGGCAGCCTGCCACGCGTTGTCTTTCCACACGAAGTCGACAGTAGTGTAGGTATCTGTAGTAGGATAACGGCGGTAGTGCATTTGTGCACTGATGCCTGAAGGGACATCTTTTAGCGTAACTATCTCATCTTGCTGTACACCACTTCTGGGCAGCTTTACTCTAAAACTTTCACCATTCAACTCGATATCAACTTTCTTAGGGTACGTAGGTCCCGTCATGCGCTGATAGATGCTCAGAAACAATGTGATGCTAATGGCTACAAACCAGTACGCGACTTTTTTCATCTCTTTGCAGGCATTAAATGTACTTGAAACGTTAGCACCTCTTCGTTACGAAGCACTTTTACAGGAATGGTGGTGTCTGGCTCAAGTTCCGACAGGCGTTGCATGTAGTCATCCATATTCTTGACAGGCTTGCCGTCGATCTCCTGGATAATGTCACCACTACGGATGCCAGCCGTATGGGCAGGCTTTCCGGCCACCACGATGTCGGCACGAAGGCCGGGAATGCGGCTTGCTCCCATCACGTCGGGCATCAGGCCTAATGTCACCTTGAACTTGGCGTGCTTCATCGTGTTGCTGCTCGGCACGCTGATATAATCCGGTGTCTCGGGCATATTGGCCAGTCGGGTAATCAGCTCCTGCGAGAATGCTAAGGTCTGCTGCATGCCGTCGTAGTTCAAAGTCGAGGGAACATCGTCGGGAGTGTGATATTCCATGTGACCGCCAGAGGTGAGGAAGAGCACGGGAATGTCGGCAGCCACGAACGACGCATGGTCGCTCGGACCGTAGCCGTCGGGCGTACAGCTGATGTTCAGATGCGTAAGCTCGGCAGCCTGCTCGGCCATCGCCTTGAACCTGCTGCTTGTGCCTGTGCCCGACACGCTCAGGGCATTGTCGCGAACACGTCCCACCATGTCTAAGTTCACCATGGCCACAATGCCTTTCTTGTCGGCAGGTAGGTTGATGCGCTGCCCGTCCTCCTCTTTCATCCATTCCAAGAAGTTTTTCGAACCGATGAGCCCTTGTTCCTCTGCACCGAAGAAGGAGAAGATGATGCTTCTCTTCGCGCGTACCTTCTTAAAATACTTGGCCAGTTCAAGCACCACGGCATCGCCGCTGGCATTGTCGTCGGCACCGGGGTGTACCGCCACGGTGTCGGGTCGGCGCGAACCGGAGTTCTTGCCTCCTAACCCCAGATGGTCGTAGTGCGATCCCACCACAATGTATTCGTGCTTCAGCTTCTTGTCTTTGCCAGGGAGCACGGCGATGATGTTGTGGGTGGTGCGCTCTACCTCTTTCCCGTAGGTGAAGTCATGGTAGAACCCCGTTTCCTTCTTTCCCTTGACCACAGGCTTGAGCTTCAGGTCGCGCAGTTTGCCGACAATAAATGCTGAGGCGAGGGTGTCGCCGGCTGTGGCAGGGTAACGGCCTCCCAGTTCCTGTGATGCCAGATATTCCACCGCCTTCCTCATGTCAGCATCAATCGTTCCGTCAACACGTGTCCTCTGTGCATACGTCTGCAGGAAAAGCACCAATGCCAAGGATAATAGGATGTTTTCTTTCCTCATAATTCTTCCATTTCTTGATATCGGCTGCAAAGGTACATCTTTTATCCCATTCCTGCAATCCCCATTTTTGTGGATTTTCAATGGAGCCTGTTTCGTGATACAAACTCGTCGACTTTGTATCGCGGTCGAGCGTGGGTCGATTTCCGAACTGGCAGGAAATGGCCCGGCCCAATGATAAGAAAGAGGACAGGCTGCTTGACTGACAACCTGTCCCTCTTTGGTTTCTACATGATAGGCGTGCTGTTTTTACCAGCCGTTGTTCACCTGATTCTGATACATGCCCATGTTCTCGGTGCCACTGTTAGCCAGCAGGTGCTGCTCCATCTGTACTTTCACCACCTGCATCCCGAGCTTATTGTATGCTCTTTTTTTCATAGTTTTATCCTCCATTTTTTATTACTTAATCACTACCTTCTTACCACTCTTGATGTAGAGTCCACGTGCGGGCTGCTTCACCTGACGGCCCTGCAGGTCGTAGACCTCTCCACGATTCGTGTCATCCGTGCGACTCGTGTTCTCAATACCACTCGTCTCGTCGTCGAAGCCGAAGCTGAAGAATGCGCGGGCATTGCTTCCGTTATACTCTAAGTAGGCCTTGTTGGCGCCGAGCGTGCCGTTGTCCGACAGCTGGTAGAAGCCCACACCATTCTCCTGCGTGTAGTTCAGCACGTAGATCTTGCCGTTGCCATTGATGGCCTCTGTTGTGCCCTTCAGCTCGTTGCCCGTGTAGTCGCCTGTAGCGTCGTCGGGAGTTTCCTCCATTTCCAGCTCACCACCTACCGTTGACTTCAGCACCACGGCCTGTCCGCCCTTGATCACGTTGCCGTCGACCTTGCTCAGTGCCAGTGTCTCGCCGCTGAGCGTAGCCTTGTATATCGACACGCCAGCCGTGCTAACCTTCACGTTGGTAGTGGGATTGTAGTAGGTACACCAGTAGTCCGACGTCTTGTCGGGATCCTGGTTTGCCACCACATCGGTGACTGGATCATAGTATTCTATCACCAGCTCCACGTCATAGGCGGGCGACGAAGCGAGCGTCCACTCTGTGCCGTCGGCATTCGGTGTCAGGTTGATGTAGTCGGGGGCGACGGTTCTTAAAACGAGGTGCAGCGTAGATTCCATCCCGATGTTGTAGGAGGCCAGTGTTTTGCCGTCCTCCAGTTCTTTGCCAGCAAAGATAAGGCGCTGCTGTGCAACAGGGACGCCTTCCTTGTCCTGGATCAGTCCCTTCACCTGTAAAATGGTGAATGTGGATTCTACGTCAACCGTGATGGTCTTGTTCGTCAGCGTCTTGACGAAAATCTGCATTGCACTCATCGTGACTGCCATCATGAGCAGCACGAGCAGTGAAAATAGTTTCTTTTTCATATTCATTTTTTTTAAATTGTTTGTTGTTTCTTTTGTCTGACGGCTCTGATATGGCGATGCCTGGGTGTCGGTGCCTGGGTGTGGCATGACGGGTATGTCCATGTTTTCCGAGTCGTCCTTTTTTCTGAATCTGTTGTTCTCTCGTGCGGGGAGGCCGCCCTCTCCGTGGGGGCTGTGCGGGCGGGGTTCCGCCGTGTGCGGGGCCTCTCTGACGGATCAGAGTAATCGACGAAGTCGCTTGCCAAAGCAAGAACCGTCCCCTGATTCACTGGGTCGTTTTATCGTTAATTAGAGGTCACAGGGTGCCTGTCCCGCGTGTGCGGAGCGGGAAATAGGTCAGAAGCCGAGGACTGGCCTGAGAATGTTGGTGTTGTTCTTCCATTGCCACTTCCAACTATCGCTTTCGAAGGTCCAACCGGTGTCGGTTTCGGTAACGTGATCCGTAGCAGACCAATTCCAGCCAGATATGGCCGTGCCGCCGACACCGGTGGTGATGTAGGCATTCACGTAGGCGTCGTATGTATTGCCGTCGTCGTCTCCTGTCGCCGAGTCAAGGTTGGTGAATATCGCCTCATAGTCATTCTTCTGCGCCACGCACCAGTTCGACACGGTGGTGCTGCCCAGCGTGGTGTAGCTCGGCAGGCTGCCGCGTGCGGCATCGTCGGGCAGCAGCTTCAGCGTTGTGCCGGCGTAAGTGGTCACGGACTCCCATCCGTTGATAGTGTTCCATTTCTGCGACGTTGCGTTCTGCAGGGCGAGAATCAGGCCGTGGCCTGTCTCCGTCACCTTGCCCAGGATGCCGACGGCAGTCTTGCCAGCAGGCACGGCGGTCTTAGCAGGGTATACATTGCCGTCGGAGGTGATTACGCTGCCGATATAGTGGCTTGTCACTGCACTGAGGGCGATGGGGTACGTTAGGCCACTCGCCTTCTTCTTGGCCTTGACGCTCTTCACCTTCAGCGCTCCGCCGTACTTCAGGCTGACCGCCGTGCCTGCGAATACGCCCTCAAGGGGCAGCGACTGATACTTGCCTTCGCCGGCCTTGCCCTGCCAGTTGGCGGCATCCTCGCTGCCGTCGGCCAGCGTCAGGTCATACTTCGGGGCGGTTGTATAGACAGTAACGTCATCAATAAGCACTAAATAATTGTCATAGTCTTGATGGCGGAAGGCAATGTAGCAGGTTTTCCCGGCGAAGGCACTCAGGTCCACTTTCTCCTCCTTGAATTGGCGTTTGGCTGTTCGAGAGAAACTTGTCGGTGCTAACACCTCAGTCATTTCATTGACATTAGCAGTCTCGCCCACATAGACACCTACCTTATCAGGGTATTTAGGATTAGCATAAGCAAGTTGAAAACTCAGTATACTTGATTCATATATCTTTATGGCAGGCGTGATAGCCCAGTTGTCTGCGTTAATTGAAACCTCCCCATCATCAGTAAATGACTGTGAATACAGAGAGTTGGGGACTGATGTACTAGTTTCTGATGGAGAATACTCATCATTGTCACATTTGCCGTTGATTGACATCGTCCAATTGCGTCCGTCACCGTCGTTGTCTACGAATGTCCATCCAAGTTCATTGATGTCATTTGTATCGTCAAAGTTCTGATGGTACAGTATCGTAGCATTTCGTAAAGTGTAAAATCTCAAGGTGCTGCTCCAGCTGCTCTGTTGCTCGCCCGTCACGGCCTGCACCTCCACCTCATAGATTGAATGGTCGTCAAGCCCATCAAGCGTGTAAGGAGAGGTGACGCCGTCCACTTCCACCCAGTCGTCGGTGATGGTAATGTTATCTACACTCAGTCTGAACATGTTGGTGACGTTGAAATGGCGAATGGCAATATAGCCCACCTGCCCGGCGTATGCACTCAGGTCGGCTGTATATTCCGTGAATACATTTTGAGCTACAGTCTCAGGAATCAGCACGGTGGTAAAGTCGGCTACATCTTTCCCCGCAGTAGAAAGGTAGATGGCGAAATGTTCGGCAAAATCTGTGGCGTCAGCGCCTCTCACCCATAAGCTCAGCTTGCCTTTCAGGGGTACCTGTGGCGAAATGAGCCAGTTGTCGGGGGTTAGTGCTACTCTTGTGTCTTCAAGATAGCTCTCCGAATTGACACTCATTTTATCAAATGATTCTGGATTGCCATTATCGTCGATCGGCTTTTCAGAATAATCCCAGGCGAACCATGAGTGTCCGTCGCCATCAGCATCTAATGCTGTCCAACCAGCAGGCAGCTCACCATGTGAGCAACTTTCAAAACCCTCTGACAGGATCATTGTCTTTGTATACCTATTCCTATAGCGCAGGTTATAACTGTCGCCCGTTCCGTTCCAGCTGACGGTGGCCGATGTGGGTGTGATGCCTCTGGCTGTCAAGTCGGTAGGTGCCAGGACATCTGTCGAGGGGGCTCTCAAGACGCTCCGTCTGCTTGGCGTTTGGGCAGTTGTCGCACTCTGCCCCCCCCGCGCGTTGGCGGACTTTCCGTTTTGCTCGAAGGTCTCCCGCGCGTTGGCAGACTTTCCGTTTTGCTCGAAGCCGTGCTTAGACGGCAGGCTTTTTTGCGCTTGTACCTCCCCCACTATCAGTGAAAGCAGTAGGGCGAGAATAGATAGAATTTTTGTTTTCATAATTGAATGATAGAATTAAATTGATTTGAAATGTTTATAAACTGTCGAGGGGGATGAGCTGGTACTCCTTGTCCACGTCCACGTCGTCGGTGGGCTTCACCGGCACACCCTTGAGGGCGAGGCAGAGGCCGCCGGCCTTCAGCGCCTTCTTGTCGGTGGAGAGGATGCGCGTGGGCTGGTCGGGGTCGATGGCCAGGAGGGCCTTGCCGTCCTCGATGAGTCGCGCCCAGGTCCAGTCGCGGGCGGTCTGGTAGAGGTGGTTGCCCACGACGTCGCTCTTGACGGAGACGCGCTTGTTGGCGCGGCGGTTGTCGTCGTAGCGCTGCCGCCACTCGGTCTGGTCGGCGGTCAGTGCGTTGATGAGCACGGCGAAGCGCTGTGGGTCGTCGTCGAGGATGGCGAGGGCGTTGAGCACGCGGTCGCACGACTTCATGGCGCGGTCGGCCATGCGG
>Ga0256407_10007401_pt1 | contig 16538 bp, 11 predicted proteins | sample RumenRJG_04DNA_FD_193489 | JGI IMG/M metagenome (GOLD analysis project Ga0256407, IMG submission 193489) | Bovine rumen microbial communities from Lethbridge, Alberta, Canada - RJG_04 | ecosystem: Host-associated > Mammals > Digestive system > Stomach > Rumen | place: Canada: Alberta...
TCCCCAATCCCCAATCCCCAGTTCATTTGAATAAAATTAATATTGATTTTAAATTTTGATAAAATTTAAAAAAATAATATGAAAAAATAAAATTTTAAATCAAACAATTAAAAAATATTCAAATATTTAAAAAATTATTTTTCCAATTTAAAACATATATAATTATTAATTTATATAATAATTCCAATAAAAATTTACTAAAATTTAAAAAAAAATAATATTATTTTTCATCATAACATTTCCAAATTTTCATAAGAGGTTGAACAAGAAACTCCTCAGCATACTTAATTCTATTATCACCACATTTCCTAAAAGTATCAATTCTAATAAATTTAATAGCCTCCATAGAACTTTCAATACTTTCTCCACTTAATCTTAAAATAGTATATAAAATAGTACCAGTTCTATGAATTCCAGCAGCACAATGCATAAATAAAACAATTTTACTTTTTTTCATTTTATTTAATATTACTAAAATATTATCAATTATCATTTTTTGAACTTCTTTATTCATAAAAAGTGCCATATTCGCTCCTTTTAATGGTAAATTATGCCATGTTATATCTTTTATTTCTTCTGTGTATTTTTTTATTGTTTCTGGTTTTTCATTTTCATGTTGTATTGTTAATATGTAGTTTACTTTAAATTCTTCTTTTAATCTTTTTATATCTGTTTCTTTTGGTCTTCCATGACATGATATTTGTGAACCATTTTTTAATGTGTAAAAATTAAAAATTTTTTTATTTTGAATTTGTTTTTTTGATTGTGGGAGAATGTCTGTTGAATTTGATTTTTCCATTTATTGTTTTTTTTTAATTTAAAGTATTTTATTTAATTTTTTTTTTTTTTTTTTTTTTTTTTTTTTTTTAAATATAATATTTTATGAAAATTAATAAATAAAAAATTTTAAAAAAGGAAAAAAATGCAAGAAAATAAAAAAAATCAAGATCCTCCAAATACAGATTTAAATGGAAAGTAAAATATAAAATATATATTTAAAATAAAAATAGAAACTTAACAGAAAGTTCAGAAGAATTAATTTCATTATTATTACATTACCCAGAAATAACAGAATTAGATTTAAGTAATAATTCACTTACAAAACTTCCAATTGAAATAACATTTTTAACTTGTTTATCTAAATTAGATATTAGAAATAATAATTTTTCTAATTTTGATGATACTGTTAAAATGTTAGTAAAAATTAAAAGTTTAACTCAATTAAATATTGATTTAATAGATTCAAGTGAAGCAATGTTAGTTTTAAATAATTTACCAAATGTTCAAATTTTAAATGGAAGATCAACAAAAGAAGAAGATGATGATGAAGAAGAAATAAATGAAATAGAAGAAGATGAATATAAACAAGATGACAATAATAGTAATAAACAAAGATATTTATATAGTCAAATGGAACAAATTGAAGAAATTAAAAATTTAGAAAGTAATTCTGAATATACAAGTACTGATAATAATAATATTAATTCAATTGATAATAAAAATAATAATTTTAATAATAATAATAATAATAATAATACATTTAATGCAAATGGAAATGATGATTTTAATAATATTGATAATGTTAATACTATAAAAGAAGAAGAATCTGAAAGTCAATCAATTGATAATAATAATTTGAATAATAATAAATTAAGTACTAATAAAAATAATAAAGAAAAAATTTTAACTAGGAATAATAATAAAATTTTAAATGAAAAAGAATTAAATCCTAAAAATTCTTCTTTAAAAGATTCAAAAACAAAAACAGAAAATTCTGAAAATTCTAAAATTAATTTTAATTCTTTTATTAAAAATAAAAATTTACAAGATATTTGTATTGATTTATCAAATGAAGAATTTAATAATTTAAATATAAAAGATGGTTTATCTAGTTTTCATAATACAATAACAAATTTTGAAACATTTTTAAATACAAATGAAAATGAAAATAAAATTGAATTAATACAAAATTTAAATAAAGATCTTTCTCAAATAGAAGAAAATAAAAATTCATATTCTAATTATTTATATATTTTTCTTATTGAAAATTCCAAATTTAAAATAATAAAAACAGTATTTGAAAAAATTTTAGGTATAATAATAGAAAGTATTCCAGAATTAAATAAAAATAATATGTTAATTAATTTAAGTAGTGAAATTTTTAATTCATTAAATACACTTACAAATATAATTTCATATCTCCAACCAAAAATTGATAATTTTGAAAACAATTATAGAGAATTAATAGATTACATTGAAAATATAAAGAATTTAAATAACAATTATGAAGAAATAGAAAAAAAAGTTCAAACATTAGAAAGGAATAAACAACAATTATTAAAACAATTAATAGAAGATAAAGATTTATTTGAAAAAAGAATAGAAGAATTAGAAAATGAAAATAAGTTAATGACTGAGAAATTATTAAATAAAGGATTTCAAATAATAACAGAAGCAAATAATCAAAGTTCAAGTAGATATACAAAAAAATTAACTCAAACATCACCAAATACTTCATTAAATCAAACTCCTCAAACAATATTTCATAATACAAGTAATAATTTAAATAATACAAATAATATTCCAAATAATAATATATCAAATAAAAATAAATTAATAGTTCCTAGTTTAAAAAGGAAATCAAATAATTTAAATTCATCTTCAAGTAATACATTTAATAATACAATATCAAATATTTATGGAAATAATTTAACAAGTAGAACAAGATCACCAAATCATTCTTCAATTCAAACTTTAACTTATGAAAATAATAATAATGAAAAAAAAAATAATAAATATACAAATTGTGGTATAACTTTAAAAACTATGAAAGAAATAATTAATGAAATTTATAATAGTAAAGTAATATATGATAAAAAATGTAAAGATAATAAATTACCAATTGAAACAATGGAACAACATATGTATACTTTTTTAAATAAAAAATATGGTTTGAAAAATTTAGTTATTGATTGGGCAAGAAATATAATAAATGGAATAAAGGAATATTCAAAAATTGATTCTACTGTTTTATTATTTGGTAAAATTATGAGAAATGAACAAGAAGAAGATTCAAGATTTATTATTCAAAAATTAATTAATTCTATTTCTGATTTATTATTGTGTTATATTAAATCAAATAATCCTTTAAAATCTATTAAAGAAATTAATAAAATGGTAAAAGATAAAAAAAATTCTGAATTATTTGAAGAAGAATGGAAAGGTATAATTTATAATATTTATGAAGAATCTGAGGCAAAAGAAATTGAAAATAAAATTGAAAATTATATTAATAAAAAATTCCAATTAAAAAAAGAAGAAGTTTTGAAAAAATATCAATTAAGTAGAAAAAATAATAATAATGATTATATTTATGATATTTCAGGTAAAAATGATAAACAATTAAATATCAATTCAAATAATAAAATTTCAAGAATGGAAAAATATTATTTATTAACTCAAACGGCAGAAAATACAATTTTATATAATGATTTTTTAAAAATAGTATTAAATTATCATATTAAATTTAGAGATAAACAATTAAAAAATTTTGTTATTTTATTTAAAAGAATTGATACAGATAAAAATGGTATTTTAAATGAAGAAGAATTTTCTGAATTAGTTAGAAGTTTTCAAATATATAATGAAGATGAAATTGATGATAAAATATTTAATTTCTTATCTAGAATTGATGTTTTTGATAATCAGAAAATAACTTTTTCTGAATGTATTACTTTTTTCCAAACAGAACCAATAGAGATAGATAATAATAATAATGAAGAAACAATTTTAGAAAGAATATGTTTTGGAGAAAAAAATCATTTAAATAATTCTGAAATTAGTGGGATTAGTAAAAAGAATTATGTAAGTAAAAATGATTCTAATAATAATAGTAAAAAAAATGTTAATGATAATAATGAAAATAATTTTAATGATATTATTAATAGTAATAATGAATTTATTAATGAGAATAATAAAAATAATTTTAATCAGAATGAAAATAATATTGAATTAAAATAAATAATTCAATTTAACTTATTTATAATTAAATTTTTTTAGAAATTATTATAAAATAAATTAAAATTTTAATAATTAATATAATTTAATAAATTTAGATAATTATTTGCAGTTTCATCAATAGAAAAAATTGAATCAATAATTTCTTTATTTTTAAGTATTTTTTCATATATATTAACAAAAGAAATTTTCATATCACCATTTTTATCTAAAATATCTTCAACATTTTCAATAGTATTAATTGTATTTAAATTATATTCACTAATTAATTTTTGACTACATAAAATTAAACTTGTATATAAAAATTCTATTTTTATTCCTTTAATTTTTTTTAATTCTTTAATAGGACATTGTGAATTATTTATATTAACATATAATTTATCTATTTCAAAAAAAAAATCGTTAAATATATAATAAACAGAAAAAATACAAAAAAATTCAAAAATATTAACTTTATTTTTCAATTCAATATTTTCATTAAAAGCTTCTGGAGTTAAATTATTATTTGAAAAATTGGAAATTATAATATTTAATTTTTTAACAGTCATTTTTGGAAAATCAGGACATAATAAAGTAGTTAAACTAAAAAAATCAAAAGTTGTAAAAGGTAAATTTGAAGGGATATTTATTATAAAAATTTTATATAAATTTGATAAGAAAAAAATTTTATTTATAGGTTTTTTTTGATAATATAAATATGGTTTACTTATATATTCAGTTGAGTAATTAAAATTTAAATTAAAAATTTCATCTTGTGAAGCTTGAGATAAATTTTGATTTAAATTCTGTTGAAATGATTTAAATAAAGATAAATTTAAAATTGGTTTATCAATTTGATAAAAATGAATTTGAGAAATTTGTTCATTTATTCCTGGAAAAAAAATAACTATTTAATGATAAAAATTATCAATTTAAATATATTATAAAATTTACCTTTATCAATTTCTTTTTTCATTTCAGATTTAAAATCTGAAATTCCTTGTTTCATATTTTTTTTAATTAAATTTAAAAAAAAAAAAAAAATACAATTTTTAAAATTTTTAAATTCTTAAAAATAAATTATTTAATAAGAAAATTAACAAATTCCATATAATTAATATAACCATTTCCTTCAGCTTCAGCTCTTCCTAAAAATTCATTAATATCATCATTATTAACTTGTCCAATTAAAGATAAAATTTCCTTAAAATCAGTTGCACTAATTAAACCATTTTTATCTTTATCAAAATATTGAAAGGCGTTTATTGCATCAAGTCTTTTTTGTTTAATTTCATTTTCATCATTTATTGATACAATCATTTTATCTAGTTTATTTTTCTCTTCTAAATTTATTGCTCCTTGAATTTTTTCAAAATCTTTTCTATTGAAAAAAAAAGTATCTTTACTATCTAATTCTTTATAATCTTCGGGATTTAGATTTATCATTAAAATTATTATTATTTAAAGAAATAAAAAATTTAATTTTAATAATTTAAAAATAATAAAATTAAAATTGTAAAATTCTATAATAATACACTTTAAATTATTTTATTGTTACATTTCATAAAATTAAAAATATCAAAAACATAAATTTAAAACAAAAATAATTATATTTATAATTATTCTATATGTTTTTTTATGTTTTCATCTAATGTTTCAAAAGTAAAATAATCAATGTGTGAAATATTTTTTTTTTTAATAATATTTTGATAGTAATGAATAAGTTTTGAAATACTTTCAAAACTATTTTTTTTTTCATAATTATCTTTTAATTCTGATATTTCAACTAAATTTAATTTTTTTAAATGTGATATTCCATTATTTTGTTCATTATTTAATATAAATTTCTTTAAAAAATATAACAATTTATATAAATCTAAATAATTATTAATTTCAATTGATTCTCTATATATCCAATTTAATAAAAAATAAATATTATTAAATGTTTTTTCATTTCCATTTGTTATTATTTTTGTTTTGATACAAAAAATATCAAGCATTAAAATTCTACATAATGATAATTTTTTATATTGTATATTGGAATTTTTTAAATTTTTTAATTTTATAGTTGGAAACTTTTTAATTTTTTGATGACTTTTTATATCTAAATAACTTAATGAATCATTTAAATTATATGCATTTCTAAATGATATTGAACACTTATTTTTCAAATTTAATATTAAATAATTATCATCATAATATGAATTATTTTTTATATTAATTTCTGTTTTTTTTCCTATATTATTATTAATATTTTTTTGTATATTATCATGAAATATTATATTATTAACAGAAAAATTAGTTGTATTTTTTTTCATAAAATTGGCAGTTATTTTAACATTATTATCAAAATTATTATTCAAATCTAAACTTTCATTAGTATTTTCTAAATTTAAATTTTTATTATTTTTAAAAAAAGTAACTTTTTTTTGACTTTCATAATTATCAAAATCAAATAAATGATCAATAATTCTAACTTTAATCATTTTCCCATTAATAAAATTAGAAATTATTTTGATAATAGAACTACAAAATCCAATTAATCCACCAACAATAGCAATAACTTCTTGAATTTTAATATAAAATCTAGAATAAAAAATAGATTCTTTAGTCATATAAATATTCATAGTATAAAATAAAGAAGAAGAATTTTCTTTTAATAATTCTTCTTCTGTATAATAAGAATAATCACTTATTATTTTTTGAACACCCCAAACTGAAGTATAATTATTTTTTTGATATATCCATCCTCTATCATCTTTTAAAATAAGTTGTTCAATAAATAATCTATCAATTTTTTGTAATTTATGACTTAAATAATAAAAGTAATTTTTATAACTTTTAACTAAAGGATTTTTAAAAGAATTTGAATTAAAATCATATATTGGATAATATAAACTAAATAACATAGGATTATCTAAATCAAATAATTTTGATAAAGTTTCTAAAGAAGTACAATTTGTATTATTTTTTGTATAAGATTTACCATCTTTACAATAATATAATCTAATTTCGAAATAAAATAAAAAATTATTATCCCAATAACCACCAAAATTTTTATTATTCCAATCAATACAAAATAAGTGACCATAATATTGAGTTAAATTAAAATCATTTTCATAATCTGAATCATTACAAATATGATATGATAAATATTGTCCATTATCACTTGAACGATAACTTAAAGAATTATTATCAATATCTCTTGAATAATAATAAATCATAGGATAAATTTTATTTGTAAAATCCATAAAATTTCCATTTAAATCTTCTAATCTAAATGCAATTAAAACTTTTTCATTTTTTAAATTTATTATTGAATAATTTCCATTCACTGATGATGATGTAATTGTTGGATTTTTTTTTAGAAAAAAATTTCCTCCAAATACTATAATTGATATTATTAATAATATTATTGTTATTATTGTTAATATTCCTCCGTAAATTGTTTTATATTTTTTATGATGGTTTACATAAAAATGAAAATCTGTTCCATATGCATCGCATTTTATTAAGGTTGATTTTATATAATTCATTTTTTTTTGAAAATTTTTTTTTTTGAAAATAGTATTTTTTATAAAAAAAATTAAAAATTTTTAAAATAATAATATCTAATTAATTATTAATTTTATTAATTAAACCTTGTAATTCTTTATTTTTAATTCTACCAGAATTAATTCCAAGAAGAATAGATATAAAAATTAAATATCCAGTACAAAAAAAAAAATTATAAAAACAACTTAAAACTACAGGAATAGAAATAATCAAAAAACACAATTGAATAAATAAATATTTTAAAATAGTATATTTTTTATGATTTCCTAAAATAAAATAAAAACTATTTGAATGATAAAATTTACAAATTGTACTTTCAAACAAATCAGAATAAGCAAAACTTCTTAAAATTTTCCCATTTAAAATCAAATAAAAAAAAGCCCAAATAAACCAAGAAATAAAAGGAAGAATAATTAATTTTTTAAAATAATCATCTTTCCTTAATATAACATTTCCAATATATAAAACTAAATCACAATCACTATTTCTATATAAAATATGTTTCCATCTAATAGCCCAACAACTTAAAATAGGTATACAATCTAAAAAAGTAGATAACATAAAATCAGAATCTCCTAATTCAATATTATTATTATCAATTATTACAGTTAATGCAATAACTCCTGAAGAACAAGAAAAAACATTTAAAAATAAATTTAAATCATTTCTATAAAATAATAGAAATAATATCATACATATATTACCAAAATATATAAAATCTAACATATACATTAATGAATGTTTTATCCAAAAACGAATAAAACGATATATCATTAAGAAAATATATAGTATTAATATTCCTATTAAATAATAATTTAAACTCTGTCCTAATAAGAAAAATAGAAAAAAAAATGTTACTGTTGTTCTTGCATTTGTAAATGTATCTAATTTTAAAACTAATTTTTCTAGTTTTAATTTTATTTTTTGTTTTTGTTGTTTTATTTTTTCTAAAGTTTGCCAAAGATCTTGACTTTTTGATCTTGGAATTAAATTTAAGTGATGCCGACTTTCTTGTTTTGGGGATTTTGATTCTAATCTTTTCATTTTTTTAAATATTATAATATATTTTATTATATTTAAATAAAATATTTTTTTCAATTTTTTTTTATTTTTAATGGGAAAAAAAAGTAAGTTATTTAAAAGTGGTTTATCAAAAAATGCTATTAAAAAAAATATAAATGAACAAAATAAAATAAATAAAAATATTATAAATGAAGATATTAATGACAATTTAAATGAAGAAAAAATGTCATATTCTTCTGATGAAGATGAAAAAATAAATAAAGAAAAAAAAATTAGATATGAACCAATTGTTAGTTATAATAAAATGAAATTTGATAAAGCAAATGAGACTTTAGGATTAGATGAAAATGATATTAATAATTTATTAAATCATCCAATTAGAAATAGAAGAAATGTTCATAATAAAACTTTTACAAAGAGAGAAAAGAAAAAAATAGAAAGAGAAGAAAGAAAAGAAAGATTAAAAAATTTGAAGTAAGAATTATTTTATATAATTAATAGAAATATGAATACTAAAAATAAATAATATATTTACCAAGTTTTATTAATAAATAAATAATTTATATTAATTAAAAGATATATCATTTTTATTAATAATAACATTATTTTCATTATTATTTAAAATATAATTATTACCTAATTTATTATTATTTCCATTATTTCCTTTTTCAAAATTATTATTATTTATATTATCTTCAAAAGATATATCAATTAATTGTTTATTTGGAATATTATTTTCATCTTCTTTATGTTTAAATCCATCATTATATTCTAAACTAAATGATTCATTATTATTTTGTTTAATAATACTTTGACTAAAATCATCATCAACAATATTTGAATATATATCAGATATACTTTCTTTTTTATTATCATAAAATTTTGGGGATTGTTGTAAAAAACTAATATCTGAAAAAGTAATTGAATTATTTTTCTTATTGAAAGAAATATTTGAAATATTTAAATTTGAGTTATTTTCTTTTGAAAAATTCCAATTTTTAATTCTTAAAATTTGAGAATTTAATTCTACATTTAAATAAGAAGAAATAGATGATAATTTATATATTAATATTTTTTGAATATTTTCAAAAATTATATTTTTTCTTTCTTCATCATTTATAATACTATTATTATCATAAATATCAATTGAATTTGAATTTTCTTGAATTTGATTAACTGATTCTTTTCTTTGTTTAGGAAATAATAAAAATTCTATTATATCTATTAATAAATTATATGTTGATTGCAAATTTTTGATTATTAAAACATTTTTATTTTCTAATTTTATTTCTTTTTCCATTTTAATTTTTACAAAATTTTGACTTAAATTTTTTTTCATTTCTCCTTTTTTATTATTCTTCTTTGATATAGTAAATGATTTATTACTTTTATTTAAATTTAATTGTTTTTTTCCAAATATTTTTTTTTTATTTTTTGAGATTTGAAGATTTATTTCTTTTATTTCTTTTTCCATTATTTCAGATTTCCTTCTATATTGATATAATTCATTTTCAATATTTTTTATCATTTTTTTTGTTGTATCATTTTGAACATATTTATAATATTTTTCAAATAAATTATTATTAATATTTGTTTTTCGACTTGTATAAGGATATATCAATTTATCATTATTTTTTATTTTACTTATTCTTATTTTTTTATCTTGATTTTTTTTTAATTCATTTTTATTTTGTGACATCAAAAATAATCAAAAAAAAAGTAAAATTTAATTAAAAAATATATTAATATATATTAATATGAAAAAAAAAAAAGAAAAAAAAATATCTCCAAAATCAATATTAATAGGGGAAAAATTAGTATTTAAGAGAAGAAAAATAAAAACAGTAGGTGATTTAGTAAAAAAAAATAACAAAAATGAATTAAATAAAAAAAATGAAAAAAATACTGAAGAAGATTATGACGATTTAACTGAAGAATTTTTTAAAAAATATTTTGAAAAATATAATGAATATTTATTAATGAAACAAAAAGAAGAAGAAAAAGAAAGAAAAAAAATAGATTCAAAATTAAAAGAATTAGAAAAACAATTAGAAAGAGAAAAAAAAAGAGAAGAAGAAGAAGAAGATGAGTATAATTCAATTGAAGATGAATCATTTAAAAATAATAATTATCAAAAAGAAAATTCTTTAAATAACTCAAAAGAAAATCAAATTAATAAAAATATAATTAAATCAAAACAAACTTTTGAAATAGATAGTGAGAGTGATGAACATGAAGAAAAAGTTGATTCAAAAGATATATTACATTCATTAACATCACCTTTATTTAATTTTAATATTGAATTAAAAAAAAAAAAAAAAAAAACTGCAAAATTTCAAAAATATATTTCTTCAGTAATAATTAATAATTGTCAATTAGAATCATTAGAAAATATTGGAGAAAGTTTAAATTTACTTTTACCAAATATAACATTTGAAATTCCTTCAAATTTTAAAAAAATTGATTTAATTCAATGGTTAGATTTATCAAATAATAAATTATCATTTATTCATAAAGACATTTCTACATTAATAAATTTAAAAATATTAAATTTAAATGACAATTTATTTACAGATATAAATAAAATAACAAATTTAAATGAAATTAAAAATTTAATAAGTTTAAGTTTTATTGGAAATAAAATTATTAAAATTCCTGGTTATAGGCAATTTGTTATTGAAATGTGTCCAATTTTACAACAATTAGATTCGGCACAAGTTACTGAAAAAGAATTAGAAATTATTCATTTTGGAGGAAGTAAATTTGGAGAAATAAGAGAAAATGGTAATGGGAAAGTTATTAAATATCCAAATCCTTTTGAAAGGAAAAAAAAATAAATTATTTGAAGATGTTTTTATAATTTTTTTTTATTTATTGTTTTTAAAAATTTTATTTTTTTTATATTTTATTTAGTTTATTTATTTAAATTAATTTTTTTTAAATTTTATGTCTGAAATTTTTTTACAAAATGAAGATAATTTAAATTCAATTTTAGTAAATTTTAAAAATTTATTAAAAAGTTTTGCAACATTATCAAGAGATAAAATAGAAAATATTTTATTGAATGCAAATTCGATGATAAAAGAAGGTGAAAACAATTTAAGAATTATGGAAGAAGAAATAAATAAATTAGGAATACAACAACAATTTAATAATAAATTAAAAAATTATAAATTAGAATTTCAAAATTTACAAAATAAATTTCAAGAATCACAAGAAGAATATATAAATCATAAAGCAAATAATGCAATAAGTTTAGGAAGAAATGAAAATACAGAAGAATTAAATAATCAAAATAATGAATTAATATCAAATAATGAAAATATTAATAATAAAAATAAATCAATTCAAGAAAGTAATATTAGTGATATTTTTAATAAAGTTCAAATTCAAAATGACTCAAATTTACATAAGAGATTTGATAATGATAATAATGTAAATGTTGATGATAATAATTCTAATTTACAAGATGATTATGATTTTAATTTTGTTACTGAAAGAAATAATAGATTAATTATTATTTTTGCTTCTATCGGAATTATTTTGGTTCTTGTTATTTTAACTGGTTTAACAAGTTTTGTATTGTCAAAAAAAAAAAATAAATTTTTTTGTAAAATTAATTTATGTTTATTATTTTTGAAGAAAAAATAATATATTTTAAAATATATATTTATTCCCCAATCTTTAATTATATATAATATTTTCTATAAAAATCAATATTGATTTTATCTTTTACCACAAAAAATCTTTTTATTTTTATTTGGAATCATTAAAAATTCTTTAATTCTTCTTTTACTTTCTATAATGGATTTGTTAAATTTTTTTTTATATTCTTCACTAATTATATTTTCAAACATTTTTTTAATATTTCTACGTTTATTAAAAATTACTTGATCTATATATTTTATAACAATATTATTTTCAACATTAATTTCCGATAAAGCAGTTAAATAAATATTTTCTGCTGATTTAGCAAAATTAATTAAAACATTATCAACAGAATTAGTTTTAAAAAAAAGTGAATTAATTAAAGATTTCATAATATTTTTATTATCTGTTGTCATATTAGATAAAAGAACTTTTTCTTTTAAATTTGGAGGTGAATATTGTAAATAATCAACACAACTTTGTAAAATATTATCTAATAAGATTACAGTTAAATTTAAATTAATTTTAATAGAAATTAATTCAGAAAATTTAATAAAATCTGGTTTTTTATAATCTTTAATTAATGAATTAAAAGTTATTTCATCTAAATCACCTAAAAATAAAATTTTTATTTTATTTGAAATTATATATGATAAATTTATACATTGATATATTTTAAATTGAAAAGTAAAATTTCTTAAAGTTGAATTATCTTTACAACTATTTAACTGAAGAAGATCACTTAATAAAGGGAAAAATCTATTATCTAAAGGTAATGATGGAGATATAATTTTTAATGTTTCAATTTTATTGTCATTATGTGAAATCATTGTTATAATATTAATAATTAATTTTAAGAAAATTATAGTATACATATCATTTACTCTTAAAATAAATGGAATATCAAATAATAAAATTAACTCTTTTAAATTTTGTTTTTTTGTAAGAATGAAAAATAGTTTTGAAATATTTAAACTAAAATCATTATATAATTTTTTATATGTTAAAAAAATATCAATATCAATATATTCAAAATTTTTTGCCATTTCTTCAAAAACTGTTTTTTTTTGTTCTTTTATTAAATCAAAAGTATTCATTTTTAATCCATTACATAATTTTAGTAAAGAATATGGTGAATAATTTACATCAGAAACAAAAAATGATATTCTTAATATTTCTAAACTTGGATTTTTATCTATTAAATATATTATTCTTTCAAAAGATTTTGAATCTAGAGAATTAAATTCTATATTCAATTCATTTAATGAATTTAATTTATTTAATAATAATAAAAAATGAAAATCCATATTTAAACATTTTTTCATTTTCAAAAAAATTTCTATTTCTTTCGAGAAATGTTCATTAAATATTAATGATAAGGAGTTTAATTTTAATAATGAAATAAAATAAGAATATAAGATAATAACTTCAAAAGGACTAGAATTAATATTAATAAATTTTTCTAATAATACAAATTGTAAATCGTTATTAGTATTATTTGAATTATTTCCATTTTCATCATTATTTTCATTGTTAACATTATTTTTATTAATTGAGAAATTTTTAAAAGCCTTAAATAAAGGAAAAAAAGTAAAATTTTTTTGTTTTTTTTCAATATTATTATTATTTAAAACTTGTTTAACTCTTTCTTTAATTGAATCTTCATTATTAGAATCATTATTATTATTTAAATAATAATTATTATTAATATTATTATAAATAATATCATTATAATCCAAATTTAAATTTTCCATAGATTCATTATATGAATAAGGATTACTAGATAAACTATAATCAATAATTGATGATTCATCTGACTTATTATTACTATCTTTTGAATTATAACTTAATGTTCTATTTGATATATCATTTATATTGTTTATTAATGATATATCTCCAAATGCATTCCATGATATAAATTTTTTCCTTTTAAAATCATAATTTGTTGTTTTGAAATTTATTTCTTTTTTTTTAAAAATGTATGATAAACCTTTTTCATATATTTTATATATTCCTTCTTGTAATTCACTATCAGAAAGATCAAATAGAACTTCTTTTATATTTGGGAAAATCCATTCTTGATTTAATAAAATAAATAATATTTGAAATTTTTTTTTTTCATCAGAATGTAAAATTGGAAAAACAAATTTTTTAATGTTTGAAAATTTATTCAATAGAATAATTAATTCAATTGGTAAAGAATAATTATTTGTTTGTTTTATTGATTGATAAGGATATTTATAAATTATTACATTATTTTGTGATAATTGAGAAGGATTATCCTTATAATATATTTTTTCCATATAATCATCTATACTTAATTGTTTTTTTTCTATATTATTTAAATTTTTATTTGTATTTTTTTTATCTATAAATAAATGTGTAACGTCAATTTGATCTTTTCTAATTTGATTTATTCTGGATTCCATATCTAAATAATTTTTCAATTTATATTTGTTTATATTATTATAAAATATAAAGACTAAAATATATGTTAAATCACTAGTATTTTTTTTATTGAAAATAAATATTTCATTTGAATTAAAAGATAAAATTCTATTCACACTTTCAAATAAAATATTTTGTTCTAATTTGAATTTTTCATTATATTTCTTACTTAATTCATTATTTAATTTTAATTTATCATTATTTTTAATTTTTGGAAGCAATAAATTTAAATATGATTTTATATCATTTTGAATATTTTTATTTTCTTCTGATATTACATTATCAGATATTTTTTCATTTATTTTTTTTTTTGAAATAAATTTTAATTCATTTTTTCCATCAATACTAAAATAATCAATATCATTATCCATTGATAATAAATTAAATAATTTAAAAAATAATTATGTATTCAAATAAGTCTGTTAATCATAAAAATTTTCAATTAATTAATTATAGAAATTATGTAAAAGATGAGATGAGAATAAATAATAATTTCAATAAAGAATATTATGATGAAAAAGAAGGTCATAATAATCAATTAAATAATGAAGATAAAATTTCAAATTTGAAAAATAAATATCAAGAATTTAAACAATTTCTTTATGAAAAATTAAATAAAAAACAATATAAATTTGTGATTTATCAAATTGAATTAAATATTTTTACATATAGAGAATTAAAAGAAAAATATGAATTAAAATTTCTAAAAATAGAAGTATTATTGAAAATAGTAAATAATAAAATTAAAAAATATCATAAATCAAAATTATTAAATGATTATCAATCAAAACAAAAAAATCATTTTCTAAAAAGAGTGACTGCAATAAATTTAAAATATTATAAATATTTTAAAAAACCAAGTATAAATTTAACATTATCAACAAAAACTTTTATTTCAATTGAGAATTATTTTTCCAAAATTAATAATGAAATTGAAATGTTAGTTGAAGATATTGATAAAATTTGGGACAATAATAAAATAATTTTTATTGAAAAAATAATTCAATTATATTTAAAATTATTAATAGTTAGTGAGTATTATAATAAAATAGAAAATAAAGTTCCAAATAATTTTTGTTATTTATCTTTTGGTGAATATATAATAAATAATTTTTATTCATATATGAGAAATTCTTTTTCTTTAAATACTTCAGAAGAAATTTTTCTTATTATTGCAAAAATATTAATTTCAAATCAAGATTTTGAAAAAGCAGAGACTTATTGTATTAGAACAGTAAATTTTTGTATTAAAGAATGTTTTTTATTAATAAATACTGATAATGATGACTTGAAAAATATTTCTTTTAAAGCAAAAGAAAAAGTAATATTAAATTTATGTATTTCTTTATTTTATATAGGGATATGTAAAGAAAATAAAGGGAATATTGGAATGGCTTCAAAATATTATAATTTAAGTGAAATTTTTATTAAAAATTTATTATTGAATGATGATGAAGTTGAAGAAAATGAAAAAGAGATTAAAAATTATAATTTATTTCATAAATATATTTTATCAGTGAAACAAAGATGTCAAGATTATTTTAGTATAATAAAAAATTTATCAAAACAAAATTCAATTGTTATAATAGAAAAAATAAAGGAAAAAAAAAAATTAGAAGAAATACAAAAAATAAATGAAAAATATAAAAATCAAAAAACTATTACTTTTATTTCATTAAATAACAAAATGAAAAAAATAGAAGATAAAGTAAAAAAAATTAAAATTCCTCAAGAAATTAATCTAAATAGACATTCAATAACAAAACCTTTAAATCAATCCTTAAATCTTTCTTCAAGTGAAAAAAATTTTAATTATAAAAATTATATATTATCTGATTTAAGATTATTAGAAGATTATAATAGTAAAA
>Ga0256407_10007404_pt1 | contig 16532 bp, 12 predicted proteins | sample RumenRJG_04DNA_FD_193489 | JGI IMG/M metagenome (GOLD analysis project Ga0256407, IMG submission 193489) | Bovine rumen microbial communities from Lethbridge, Alberta, Canada - RJG_04 | ecosystem: Host-associated > Mammals > Digestive system > Stomach > Rumen | place: Canada: Alberta...
CATCGTGCCATTTGATATATCGCAATCACCATTAATCTTGCCTTATTAATATTTATATATTATATTATATATTATAATATATAATATAATATATAAATATATAGAACTACTTCCACCCCGTCATCCCCCTAACCTAAAAACTGAAAATCGATTTGGCACGATGGCACGTTGGCACGTTTCGAGTACAAATATTCCCCAATAAATACCAAAAATTGCATTGGTTTACAAAATTGTGGTCCACAAATTTGTGTACTTCAGATTTTTTTATTATATTTGCACCCAAAATAACTGAATAGATATGGAAAAGGCATTCGTATATGGTATGTCTGTTGAGGGTGAAAACTTCACTGACAGAGTGAAAGAGACCAAACGGCTTAAATTGGACTTGGAGAATGGCATCAATGTCATCCTGGTATCACCTCGTCGAATCGGGAAGAGCTCTATTGTGCGGAAAGTCATGAAGGAGATGGCTGACACGAAGATCAAGATGGTGTTTATGGATATCTACGATTGTCGTAGTGAGTATGATTTCTATAACCGCTTTGCCTCCGAACTGTTGAAACAGACGGCTACCAAGACTGAACAGGTGATAGAGAACATCAAGAAATTCTTGGTTAGATTGACACCGAAGATTGCGTTTTCGCCAGAGCCGATGTCTGAGTTCTCACTGTCTTTGGGTATCACGCCCCAGAATTATCAGCCCGAAGAAATTCTGCAGTTGCCCGAGATGATAGGACAGGCCCAAGGCATTCATATTGTAGTGTGTATCGATGAATTTCAGCAGATTGGCGAGATGTCTGACTCACTGACCATTCAGAAACGTCTGCGTGGAATCTGGCAACATCAGCGTAATGTGTCTTATTGCCTTTTCGGAAGCAAGAAACACCTGATGACCAATCTCTTCCAGAATCGCAGGATGCCTTTCTATCAGTTTGGTGAGATGATGTTTTTAGACAAGATACCAACAGCAGACTGGGTGCCCTTTATCTGTTCCAGATTCGAGCGCCAGGGAAAGCATATCTCTGAGGAACTTGCAAAGAGGATATGCGAGACGGTAGATGGTAATTCCTCTTATGTGCAGCAATTGGCTTGGAATGTGTTGGCAGAAACGGAGCAAACGACTACAGAAGAAGATTTCTGCCGTGGTGTCGATGCCTTACTGGCCCAGTGCTCCGCCCTCTTTGAAGAGCAGTTGAAGGGATTGACAAGTTATCAGTTGAACTTTATTCGTGCGTTATGCGATGGTGTCACTTCAGACTTTGGCAGCAAAGCCATTTTGGAGTCTTACAATCTTGGTAGCAAGTCGAACATCTCACGTATCAAGGCTTCACTGCAAGACAAAGAAATGATTGATTTCGACAAGAACTCAGTTTATCTGGAAGATCCTGTTTTTAAGATTTGGTATAAACGGAATAAATAGAAGAATATGACTGAAAATATGATTGAGAAATTAAATGCTGAGGCAAAGTATCTCCAAATAAGTTTGCCTTATGATAAGGAAGATCATCTAATCACTTTCGATGATGGTATGATGACGGAATTGGAGTGTGATGATGATTTTGCGCCACCTATGCTAAATCCTGAAACACTGTTACTTGAATATGTTATAGACTTAAAGAACCGCAAGGTGCTTGATTGGAATTACGAAGAGGGTTATCTTCGAATGTGGGCGAAGGTATGCGATGGAGGTACTTATACGTTATTAGACAAAGATAAAAATCCGATTTGCCAAATTAACGGCTATGTACCTAATAAGTTGATTCCACCTTTTGAAAAGGGATGGGGAGATTATATCGAATTGGCTATTGAGGCTGATGGAACTATCAGAGAATGGCCTACAACCCCCGATTTCTCAGATTTTGTGGAGAATGGGCAGACTCCTCAACCTGTTAAGACAAATAAGTGGTATCGGGCTGAAAGGGCATTGATGCACGTTAATAACGAGAGGCTCAACAAAGAAGAACTTACTTGGCTGATAGAAACCCTCAAAATGCAGTTGTAAGCTAAAGAATTTGGAGTAAAATTGTTTTCTTTATGTAAAAACATTCCTTACGAAGCTGATTATTGGTGGTATAAGTATGGTAATACAATAAAATAAAGGAGTGGGGAAAATTTTTTCTCACTTCTTTGCAATTTTACAAATATTATTTGTACTTTTGCAGATGCATCGTGGCGAAAGCTGCTGTGTATTTACATCGTGGGTCGAAAAAGATATTGTATCTGATTCGGAAGTGATTCGCAAGCTCGAAGGTCCCTACCAATGACAATCGACAAACACTCATTGAATCGCAAGCGGAGACGATACGCCTGTATGGGCGTATCCGTTTGTGCATATTTCAATGAGTGAGGTAACTGTGGTAGGGACGCCTGAGCTTCGGAATATGAACGGCGGGTGCGCTTCTTTTGTTTCCTGCGTTGTGAACTATAAATATTGATTAGTCCCTACCACATGACCGATCAAACACTGAAAATCGAGGTTGGCAGTATTGTGTCTGGCCTCATGCCTGCTGAATCTGTGGAGATTACCAAGATTCAAGCATTGGGCTTGGAGTATTCGCTCTCCTATACTGGAGTGAATACGCATCGTGCTGGCTCTATTTTATTATATTTTTAAACGATATGAAAAAAGAAAGAGATCAAAAGAGAAGTAAATACGAGGGCGATGTATCATTGGTTTACATCGATATCCCCTATGATGTTCGTCAGATGAAGAAGTGATCAAAAATCATGGGATGTAGATGGAACTGATTAACAATATCAATAAGACGCTTCGTGATGATTTGCTGAACCAGATGAAATCTGGAAGCAAGTTGTCAATTGCTGCATCTTGTTTTTCCATCTATGCTTTCCAGGAACTGAAAGAAGTTCTCAAAGATATCAAGGAACTACGTTTCATATTCACCTCGCCTACATTTACGACAGAGAAAGTCTCTAAGCAACAGCGTGAGTTTTATATTCCTCGTCTGGATCGAGAGCGTACGCTATATGGTTCTGAATTTGAGGTAAAGTTGCGCAATGAACTGACGCAGAAGGCTATAGCTCGCGAATGTGCTGAATGGATAAAGTCAAAAGCCTGCTTCAAATCGAATACTACGAATGAGCAGATGATGGGCTTCATCAATCTTGATGATACCAGCTATTCTCCTATCAGTGGATTCACAACTGTTGACTTAGGTTGTGAGAAAGGCAATAACGCCTATACTATGATTCAGAAAGCAGAGGCACCCATGTCTCAGGCATACATTGACTTGTTTAACCAATTGTGGAATGATAATAGTCGCTTGCAGGTAGTTACAGATGAAGTCATCGATAGCATCAGTAATGCCTATAAAGAGAATGCGCCAAACTTCCTGTATTTCGTAGCTCTATACAACATCTTCCATGAGTTCTTAGAGGATATCAGTGAGGATGAATTACCTAAAGAAGGAACAGGATTTAAGAATTCTGTAATCTGGGATAAACTCTATAATTTTCAGCGTGATGCTGCTTTGGCTGTCATCAATAAGTTAGAGAAATATAAGGGCTGTATTCTTGCAGATAGCGTAGGACTTGGTAAAACCTTCTCTGCTTTGGCAGTTATGAAGTACTACCAAGAGAGAAATGATAGGATATTAGTTCTTTGCCCAAAGAAACTTTATGAGAACTGGAACACCTATCGCAAGAATTATGTGAATAATCCACTCGCCAAAGATCGAATGAATTACGATATTCTCTATCACACTGACCTTAGTCGTGAGGAAGGATATAGTAATGAAATGAAATTGGAAAATGTCAATTGGGGTAATTACGATCTAGTAGTTATCGATGAAAGCCATAATTTCCGCAATGGCGGAAAGATTTCTACTGACGAGAATGGCGAGAATCCTCGTGAAAATCGCTACCTGCGGTTGATGAATAAGGTTGTAAAAGCAGGTGTTAAAACAAAGGTTTTAATGCTTTCTGCTACCCCTGTTAATAATCGTTTTGGCGATTTGAAGAACCAGCTTCAGTTGGCTTATGAGGGTAAGGCAAAGGAATTTGATGAGTTACTCCCTACTGATAGAGGAATAGAAGATATCTTCCGTCAGGCACAGACAGCCTATAACACTTGGGCTAATTTCCCACCAGAAGAGCGTACCACAGAGCGCTTATTAAGGATGCTCGATTTCGATTTCTTCAAACTTCTGGATGCTGTAACCATTGCTCGAAGTCGCAAGCATATTCAGCAGTATTATGATACAACTGATATTGGTAAATTCCCAGAGCGTTTAAAACCTATATCACGCCAACCTCATCTGACAGATCTTGATTCTGCCATCAATTATAACGAAATATTTGAAGAGTTACAGTCGCTTCATCTGGCCATTTATGCGCCATCAGCGTTTATTCTGGATAGCCAGTTGTATAAATATCAGGAAGAAGAGAGTACCACAGGACATCGATTGAGCATTGAAGATCGTGAGCGAGGTATCCAGCGCCTCATGAATATGCAGCTCTTAAAGCGTTTGGAATCCTCAGTAAATTCTTTCCGCTTGACGCTGAATCGAATTAGCGAATATATGGATGAAACCCTCAAAGCCATTGAGAGATTCAAGAATGGAGAAAAGCGAGTCTCAGTAGATGACTATGAGAGTGCAGATGTAGATGAGGACGAGCAGGACTTCACGATAGGAAAGAAGAAAAACCGTATTCTCTTGGAGGATATGGACTATATATCATGGCAGAAGGAAATAGAGAGTGATTTGGCAACTATCAGGCTCTTATTGACTATGCTGGAGAGTATTACGTCTGAGCATGATTCAAAATTGCAGCAACTTGTTGCAGATTTGAGAAATAAGTTTGCTAATCCCATCAATGACAATAATAAGAAGGTGCTGATTTTTACAGCCTTCTCTGATACTGCAGAATATCTATATGATTGTTTGGCAGACAAGATTAAATCAGAATATGGTTTGAATGTGGCTTTGGTAACAGGTAGTGTTGAAGCCCGTAGTACCATGAGGCTACGTGAGAAACTTGACTTCAATAAGGTGCTAACACTTTTCTCGCCAATATCAAAAGAGCGAGATGCTATCTATCCCCATCTGCATGAGGAAATAGATGTACTGATAGCTACAGACTGTATCTCTGAAGGACAGAACCTTCAAGACTGTGATTATCTGATAAACTATGATATTCATTGGAACCCTGTACGCATCATCCAGCGTTTTGGTCGTATAGACCGTATTGGCTCTAAGAATGCTCAGATTCAGTTAGTAAACTATTGGCCTGATATGACCCTTGATGAATACATCAATCTGAAGGGTAGAGTAGAGGCACGCATGAAGGTAACTGTGATGACCGCTACAGGCGATGATAACTTATTGTCGCCAGAGGAAAAAGATGATCTTGAATATCGTCGCCAGCAGTTACAACGCTTACAAGAAGATGTTGTTGATTTGGAAGAAATGAATAGTGGTGTCAGCATCATGGACTTAGGCCTGAATGAGTTCCGTCTTGATTTGCTTGAGTACATGAATGGCAATCATGATGTAGAGCATACGCCGTTTGGACTTCATGCTGTGGTTCATTCCTCTGAACAAGCCCAGGCTGGTACTGTGTTCGTGCTGAAGAATCGAACAGCTGGGGTTAATATTGACCACAAGAATCAGTTGCATCCCTTCTACATGGTATATATCTCTGATGAAGGTGAGGTTGTGGTAGATCATCTGCATCCCAAAGACTTGCTTGATAAGATGCGCCTGCTATGTAAGCCAATTACCAAGCCAGATGTAAAACTCTGTAGCCAATTCAATAAGGAAACACGCGATGGTTTGAAGATGGATAAATACTCAGACTTATTGAGTAAAGCCATTAACTCCATCATATCAGTGAAGGAGCAATCAAACATTGATAGTTTCTTAGACGGTTTTGCAGGCGAACTCTTTGAAGAACGATTCGTTGGCTTAGATGATTTTGAACTTATTTGTTTCTTAGTGATTAAATAGCCTATGTACGGACTTCCTGAAAATTGCATCATTAATAAGCCACTCTACAAAAAGGCTGTATTTGAGAAATTCAATCTCAAATCTGCTGAGCGTGACCGTTTTGATGCTGATATCAGTAAAATAGCTATTGTGGCTTACGTATCTCCTTCTAAGATTCCAGCCCTCCATGAAGGCCAAGAGGTGAAAGAGTTTTATGTGCTTCAGATTCAGCTAAAGCATAGGGATTATGATTCTAAGAATATTCTGATGCTAAACAAACTTATCCCCCAGAAAATGGTTTTTGCATTAGAGTTTGATGACAATATCCAGTTATGTATATTCCACACTCGCCTTCAGCAATCAGAATGGGTACATGCGTCAGATGCCATTATCCCTATAAAAGGCTTAAGCCTGGATGATGTCTGGAATAACATCGTTGCAGAAATCGGTGGATTAAGCAATGATGCAGAAGAAACATTAGAGCAACAAATCATTGGTCGAGAGGAACGCGAGAAGGTTCTCAAGCAAATTGAAGTTCTCGAAAAGCGTTGTCGCCTTGAAAAGCAAACACGTAAGAAATACGAACTGCACCAGCAGTTATTAAAATTGAAGGAGGAACTGAAATATGAATAAAGAGGATTTTAGATTTGAGCTTGCAGATTACTTTATGAGAAAACTTAAAGAAAGAGTTAGAGAAGTAAAGTTTTCAGATCTTGAAGAATGGGCTCATAACGAGATGTTAAATAGAATGCCTGAAGATGATGAAAGAGAATTCGGGCTATACACAAAAGCAGCAAAGGATGATCTTATCAAATTAGGATTAGTTTCATTTGATGGTAAGATGATAGCTATATCTTTGGAAGCTATGACGTTATCTGAACCCATTTCTGTTCGCGATATCCTGTACGAAAAAATAGAGAAAGAAAAATTTGAAGAAAAAATTAGAGTTTGGAAATTATATATTAGTATTGCTGGGTTGTTTATTGCAATCATAGGGACAATATTGAATATCCTTTCCAAAGAAAATAGTGTTGGTAATTTTATCGGCTGGTTATTAGTAGGGGTAGCATTAGGTTATTTTTTGAATGAATTTTTAAATAAAAGGATATGGAAAAATTAAATATGCAGACCACAAACATAGTGGATGAGAATATTAAGAAAATAGGGGAACTCTTTCCTAATTGTCTAACAGAAAAGCTGGATGAGAAAGGTCTTCCTCAAATGGCTATTGATTTTGACCAACTCAGGCAGGAACTATCCAAAAACATTGTGGAAGGACCAGAAGAACGTTATCAGTTTACTTGGCCTGATAAACGTAATGCAATTCGTCTGGCTAATGCGCCTACAACAGACACCCTTCGCCCTTGTAGAGGAGAAAGTGTGGACTTTGATAACACCCAGAACCTCTATATTGAGGGCGATAATCTTGAAGTCTTGAAACTACTTCGTCAGAACTACTTGGGTAAGGTGAAAATGATATATATTGACCCACCTTACAATACGGGTAATGACTTTGTTTATAATGATGATTTTGCTCAGACCGCTGGTGAGTATGTTCATAATAGTGGTCAAGAGGATGAAGAGGGAAACCGTATGGTAACTAATTTGGAAACATATGGACGTTTTCATACGAATTGGCTGAATATGATATATCCACGTCTTAAGGTTGCAAGAGATCTGTTACAAGATGATGGCATAATATTTATAAGCATTGATGATAATGAAGTGGAAAACCTCAGTAAAGTATGTGATGAAATTTTTGGTTCAGCTAATCTGATTAATGCTATCTGTATAAACATGAATAGCTTATCTGGAGTAAAAATGACCCATGTAATAAAAGGTAAGAGATTCCCTGCGCAAAAAGAGTACTTATTGGTTTATAAAAAAGGTATTCAACAACCAATTCTCTCTATTGAGAAGAAACCAAAAGATGCTTGGGATAAAGAATATAATATGATTATCCCTGAAATGACAAAAGAACAGTTTGATTCTTTTATATCTATGGATGACCCTCAGATGAATACAATCCTTACTCAAATGCATTTAGTCTCACTTGCTGAATATGCAAAAACAAATGGAATCACCTTGTCTGACAAATGGAAGTTTGATAATTCTTATAGGATTTTTGGAACTAAATCTAACCGCTCGCTTGCAAAGAAAGTTCACGATAAAACATTCACTCAACAAATTCTCGGATATACCAACACCGATGGAAATAAAAGATTTTTCAGAACAGACTATAATAAAGATACCAAAGATCCTCGTATTGAATTGGTACAAGCTGCATCAACATTAGAAGTTTTTATATCGGACAATTGGACGGATATTTCCAATGATGGTGGCGTTGCACAAGAAGGAGGCGTAATTTATCCAAATGGCAAGAAGCCTTTACAACTTTTAAGTAGAATAGTAAAAACGGCAAATTGCAAAGATGGCGTTTTCTTGGACTTCTTTGCAGGATCATCAACTACTGCTCACGCTATCATCCAACAGAATTTATTAGATGATGGCATTAGAAGATTTATTATGGTTCAATATCCTGAGAATTTAGATATGACGTTAGAGAAGGTTTCTGGTGATGATAGAGATGATGTCCTAAGTCTAATTGACTTCTGTGATGAAATAGGAAAACCACATCTAATAACAGAAATAGGGAAAGAACGAATAAGGCGAGTTGGTAACAAAATAAAGGAAAATATTCCTTTGCAATCTCAATTCATTGATACTGGATTCCGCGTATTGAAATTGGATAGTTCGAATATGCGCGATGTCTTCTATACTCCGGAAGCATTTACTCAGAAAGATTTATTTGAGGACAATATCAAGGGAGATCGTACAGAAGAAGATTTGTTATTCCAGGTAATGATAGAGCTTGGTATTGAACTGTCTGCAAAGATTGAAAAAACAAGCGTCGCTGGTAAAACTGTATGGAGTGTGAATAGTGGTTATTTAATGGCTTGCTTTGATGAGGGCGTGAATGAATCTACTATCAAAGAAGTGGCCCAGAAGAAACCCTTCTACTTTGTAATGCGTGATAGCAGCCTCGCCACTGATAATGTAGCCGATAATTTCGAGCAGATTTGGAGCGAATATAGTAACGATACAGTAAGAAAGATATTATGAGTCATCAACTGACATTTACAACAGACTCAATTGATGTTTGTATAAACAATTATGAGCCTTATTCTTTTGAATATGATGGCTGGACTGTGTCCGATAAGTATGTGCATAACGATAAAAATAATCGTGGATCATATTATAAAATAGTTATTACTTCGCCATCATTCTATAAAGAGGAGATGTTGAATAATTATGTTATTATAGGACAGGATATTATTAATTTGATAACTCCGTTAATTCCTGTTTGTGGGATTCCATCATTAAACTATCCAAAATTTAGGAATTTTTTAAAAGATCAAAATATCATTGACCCAAAATCATCACCTCAAGGATGGAGTTCGGATTATAATAATGTATTAGAACAAATAAAAGCCGAAAAGGGGGAGAAAATTCACGTTTCATATGAATTTATGGGAATATGTAGATTCTCAACTATTAATAATACTCCATTAAAAGATCTTCATCTTATGCTAGATAAATATGATAACCTCCCAGAAGATGTAAGATTCTTATTATTCTTAAACTATTCTATTTTAACATCTGACAATTTTAATGTTTTCATGTTAATTGGCAAGGCCTTAGAGATTATTAATGCAATGTATCCATTTCAGCATAATCATGGCAAGCCGGATAAACGAATAGAAGAGAATTTTCCAGAGCTTATTGATACATTTCAGGGTATAACGATAAAAAATTTGATGGACCTTTCTAATAATCGTCAGGAAACTAGACATTTTCTTGATAAAAAGAAACATCTTCCGCATGAATGTCTAACAAGGGATGAGAGAATAAATCTATATAGATGCTCTACATGTTTAATGTTGAATGTGTTAAGAGTTAAATTTGGTTTGTCACCATATAAGATAGAAAGTGTATGAAATTTAAATTCAAGATACAACAATACCAGACAGATGCTGTAGAGGCTACTGTGAATGTTTTTGCTGGGCAGCCCTCAAAGATTCATACAGAGTATCGGCGTGATTTGGGTAAACGCGAAAGTGGTACCATCACTTTCGAAGAGGAGTTCGTGGGTTATCGCAATGCAGGAGTAGAACTCCAGGGACATCAGCTATTAGCCAATATTCATCAGCAACAGGCTATTTATAATATTCCAAAATCCACAAAATTGAGTCAACCTGATGGATTAGGTGCATGTTCGCTGGATATAGAAATGGAAACAGGTACTGGTAAGACTTATGTCTATATCAAAACCATGTTTGAGTTGAATAAACGATATGGCTGGAGTAAGTTTATTGTGGTGGTTCCAAGTATTGCTATTCGTGAGGGTGTTGCCAAGAGTTTTCAGATGCTAACAGAACATTTTCAGGAGCTTTATGGAAAACAGGCAATTCCATTCGTCTATAATAGTAGCAATCTGCATGAAATAGATGATTTCTCGAGTAGTGCTGACATCCGCGTGATGATTATCAACACCCAGGCTTTCAATACCTCTTTCAATGAAGAAAAGAATGTGGAAGGTAGGAAGGGTGATGCTGCAGCACGTATCATTTATACAAGGCGTGATGATTTCCAAAGTCGCAGGCCCATTGATGTGATAGCTGCTAATCGTCCTATCATCATTATGGATGAGCCTCAGAAAATGGAAGGTGCAGCCACTCAAAAAGCGTTGAAGAGTTTTAAGCCTCTGTTTATGCTAAACTATTCAGCTACTCATAAGACTTCTCACAACTGTGTTTATGCGTTGGATGCGCTGGATGCTTATCACCAGAGATTGGTGAAGAAGATTCAGGTTAAGGGTATCACGCTACAGAATCTGTTGGGTAATCAGAGTTATATTTACTTTGACAGCATTGTTCTATCTAAGAATCATGCTCCAGTGGTAAAGTTGGAGATTGAGATAAAGGGTGCTTCGGCTACTCGTAGGCAGATGTGTAACTTTGAACAGAATGATTCACTATTTGACAAAAGCGGATTACCAGCATACAAAGACTTTGTAATAACAGAGATTAATCCTCTCACAAACACCATTTACTTTATGAATGGCGATTCGTTGAGAAAGGGTGAAGTGATGGGTGATGTCTCAGAGAAGCAGCTTCAAAGCATACAGATTCGAGAGACAATCAAGTCACACTTTGAGAAAGAGGAAATTCTTTTTAAACAAGGCATCAAAACACTTTCGCTTTTCTTTATTGATGAAGTAGCAAACTATAAGAGTTATGATGATCAGGGCGAAGTAGTGAAAGGTGATCTTTGGAATATCTTTGAGAAAGAATATAACTATTATCTGAATGAGCACCTTTCTCTCTTTGATGATGACTATCAGCGATATTTGAAGCGTTTCTCTGCCAATGAAGTGCATAATGGCTATTTCTCTATCGATAAGAAAGGTAGGGCTATTAACAGTACAGTAGGTCGTGGAGAAGATACGTCGAATGATATTTCTGCCTATGACTTGATTCTGAAAGATAAGGAGCGATTGTTGAGCTTTGATGAACCAACGCGTTTCATTTTCTCACACTCAGCTTTGCGTGAAGGTTGGGATAATCCCAATGTATTCCAGATTTGTACGCTTCGCCATGCAGCATCATCAACAGCTAAACGTCAAGAGGTGGGCCGTGGATTACGTATTTGCGTGGATCAGCAGGGCGCTAGAATGGATAAGGAACTCTTGGGCGATGCTGTGCATGACATTAATTGCTTGACTGTGATAGCCAACGAGAGTTATAGTACTTTTGCTGCAGCTTTACAGAAGGAAACGCACGAAGCTCTGCGTGAACGCCCAGCTGTTGCATCTGTTTCATTCTTCGAGGGTCGTAAGTTTATGATGGGTTCAGAAGAACATGTGATATCCGAAATGGAAGCTACAGCCATCATTAATTATCTCTTTGAGAATGATTATGTTGACGATAAGGGTAATATCCAGCAGAGTTATCATGAGGATTTGAAAAATGGCACGTTGGCTCCATTAAGTAAGAAACTGGCTCCGATGGGAGACCAAATTCACAAACTGGTTCAAGGAATCTTCGATCCTTCTGCTCTGGATGATATGATTGAGGATGCCAATGGAAAAGCTGAGGTGGTAAATGATCATCTGAATGAGAATGCAGCCAAAGATGAATTCAAGCGGCTGTGGGAAGAAATTAACCATCGCTATGTTTATACAGTTCATTATGATAGCGAGGAGCTAATCAAGAAAGCGATTGCTTCGATAGACAGTAACCTAAGAGTGACACAGCTTAAATACGTCGTTACTGCAGGTGAACAAGGTGAGAATGACTTAGACTTTACTGGCAAGCAGAGAACTCGTACTCAGGAAATGCGCGAGGTATCAACCAGTGATGTGCCTTATGACTTAGTAGGCGAAATAGCTCGTGGTGCTACTTTAACTCGTCGCACTGTAGTTCGCATCCTAAAGGGTATTAATCCTGCGAAACTCTACCTATTTAAGAATAACCCAGAAGAGTTTATTCGTAATGTAATACGTTTGGTTAAAGACCAAAAAGCCACGATGATTGTGGAGCATATTTCATATAATCGCACAGAACAGAAGTTTGATATGAGTATCTTCACCAATGGGAAAAACAGGCAAAGTGCAGACAAGGCCTATAAGGCAGAGAAGCATATTATGGACTATGTGTTTACTGATAGTAAAAAAGAACGTGATTTTGTCCATGATTTGGATTCTGCCTATGAAGTTGCTGTCTATGCACGTCTGCCACGAACATTCAAGATACCAACGCCAGTGGGTCATTATGCTCCAGACTGGGCAGTTGCATTCCATGATAACATGGGTGTAAAACACATCTTCTTTGTGGCTGAAACAAAAGGCAGTTTGCTATCAATGGATTTAAAAGGCGCAGAACTATCGAAGATAGAATGTGCTAAGAAGCTCTTTAATAAAATGTCCACCAGCAAAGTTCGTTATCATGAGGTAACGGATTATCAGAACATGCTGGATGAGATCAATAGCCTTTTATAAAGTTAAAAGCATGGTATGATATTAAGTAACAGCAGTGAAGAGCAAATACTGGGTGAATTAATAGAAGACATCCAGTACGTTAAAAAGCAGGCTAAGAAACTTGCTGATAGAACCCTGCGTGAAATTCAAAAGAGTGGGGCCTTCGTTAGGGAGGATGATGCTCGCAGCAAATACTTAATTAGTAAGAATTATAATAAGTGGTTTGTTTCTATTGTCATCAACCAAACGAGAAGAATCCCTTGGTATTATTATGCTTGCTGCATCGTAGAAGGCGAAGGAAGGACAAAAGATTACTATTTATTACGAGGACTTAGTTCAAACCAACCTTACTATATAAAGCTGACGACCCATGCTGTGAAGCGATTCGTTGAGCGAAATAATTTTGATGGTGCAGGTATTTTAGAAGTGTATGCTTCAGGGGTATTTGCTCATCGAGAAATCGGAATATGCCAAAGATTTATTGATTTTAAGTATGAAGCGATCCTTATGAACGTGGATGATACACATGAAATATCTGATATGTCGTACTTTGTTTTATGCTCACGTGGGGTATTTTATGCTAATAGAACGCAACAAGGGAACTATTTATTTAAAACTTATATATCTGTAGAAATGGCTCTTGACGAAATGAAGAATATTATGAAAGGAAAATCTACAAAATGGGAAAAAGAGGGCCGTTTCCTTTATTACTTGATAGATGTTCATCAATACTATAACAAATGGTTGTATGACGAAGAAGCTTTAGAACATTTTCTATACAAAGATTTTGGGAGGGATATTGAGTTTACACTTGCGGATAATAGTGCTATTTATCTACTCGAGTACTAAAACCTATTATTGTTTATACTGATTTATACTACTTATAATAATGGCGAATAAAAAATATATCAACGTAAAGGATGTTGTAGAATTGACGGGACACTCACTCGAAGATATTCGAAAACTCGCCAGTACTGGTGACCTGCCAGCTCATAAAACACGTAGAGGGCATTGGCGACTAAACGTTGATGCTGTTGAGAAGTATTTTGGTATTCAGATAAACAACCCTAAAGAAATGTATGATAAACAGAATACCCCCAGTGAAACACGTCTTATTATTGAGAATCACTATCAGGAAGTGATAGAAAGAATACGAGCTGCGAAATCGTCCATCAAGATAATGACAGGAGATTTTAAACGCTTTAAACTGAAGCCAACGGCAAAACAAGGGAAGAACTATAATGACGGAACTCCATTAATCAAATATCTTATGGAGAAAGCTGAACAAGGAAAATCCGTTCAGATAATCTGTTCTAAACCTTCATTTCCCTTCTTAACAGAATTTGGGGAAGTTTATAAGAGGATGAATCCTAAGCGGTTCGATATTCGTTTTTGTTTAAGGAATCATGCTAAAGTCATTATTATTGATGATAAGTTAGTATACGTAGGATCAGCTAATATTACTAGAGCTGGACAGGGGCAAGGTGTTCTGTCCCCAGGAAATTTTGAAGCTGGCATCATTACAGAGAATCCTGAATATATCTTTTCTCTGAAAGCTCATTTCTCTGAGATTATAAGGGGAGGTTATTGCAAAAGCTGTCACTTAGCAGACAAGTGCCAAGAAAAAATAAACTATTATAAAGCAAATTTCTTAAAAGATATTAAATAGGAGAGGGGTGTCCTGCGATTTGGGACAGGTGGTTACTATATTTGCGCTGTGTAACTTTAAAATTTTAGCGGTATGATTGAAAATTGGATTTTAGCTATTCTCTGGATTGCAGTAGCCATCAAGTATTGTTTGAAGTAAAGTTGTGGCTTATGAAGTATATACCTATTATATTATTAGTGGTTCTACTCTTTGCTTGTGGCAATGGAAAAGGGGGAAAAATAACGAGCCTTATGATGGAGGTCATGGGATTGGTATCGACACGGCTACGATTCATCAGATAGATTTGGTGGAAGATTCTGTTCCTGTGACTAAAGAAGTGATGGATAGTCATACTCCACCACCTCCACCACCATATGGCAAACGCTTCAATGGGCCACCGCCTCCACCACCTCATGAGAAGGGCAGACCTCCCCATGAGCCTGATAATATGCGCGGCTTTGATCCAGCCTCTGAGGATGATATGGATGATAACGGCATGAGTCGTTATATGGAAAATAATGAAGAGGGGTGGAATTAAAAATGGGGCTCCGAAGAGCCCCTCCAACCTAAATTAAAAACTTAAAAATAAATATTTATTCACCCGTCATCACGACGGCTAATCAAAACAATACCGAAACTTTTAAAGAGGCGAGCATCACTGCTGGCTTGACTCTACTATAAATTAACGAGGCGCAAAATTACTGCAAAATCTTGAGACTACCAAGGATTTTTGTCTTTTTTAGCAGAAGATTATTTGGGGGGGGGCTGATAGCAAAAGGACTCGCTGTCTCAGCGAACCCTGTATGCTACATTACTAACCAATAACCTAAAACAAATATGAAAAATGAACAAAAGTATGATTCAAATGACTGATGCAAAGGTACGGGGATTTAATACGACATCAAAACCTGTAGAGAGACGAGCAGGAACAAAAAATTACCTCAACAAGTTCCTATTACTACTCTCCTCAAGCACTTGCATTTGTTGAATGGCAATTTGATTGAGTTTCACAAGCCGATCACTCTGGGGCATACAAAACATCGGCTTCTTCTGCATATATGATGCTAGCCTGTGCCGCTGAAACCTTTTCAGGAATAAGATGATTCTTGATCGCATCTGTGTGAATATGATAATTTATGCGTGGGTGATAAGGTAAAGGCATTCAAACCAGCCTCTTTTCTAAACCCCTCGAATTCGAGGGGATTAAAATTGGGATTGATTTCGTTCTTTTTACCCATGTTAAATTTTCTATTCATTCCCATAGCTTTCAAATTTAGTGTTAAACAAAAAAATGACGATGCAAAGATAGGGCTTTTATTATAAACCACCAAATTATTCAGTGCAAAATTTGCACGAATCATTAAAATAGTGTATTTTTGCATCGTGAAATCCATTTCGCATTGCAAAATGTGGGTGGGAATCATGTATTTTATTAGTAGTCGTTCGCGTTATACATCACGAATCTGGACAATTCAAGATCAATAACTCTAGCGTAACGAAAACGGACGTCTATGCCGAAATACGGTGTGGGCGTAAGTTTCTGTTGTCTCTAGAGTAGGGCTAGTCCAGAGCCAGATGGTGGGATAACATGGCACTGAAACCCACACTTTTGACAGAATAAACTAAAATCAGAACCTTTATGGGTTCATATCTAATTATTAATTTGTTAATAAAATCTTTATGAAAACAACAATTAAGAAAGGGGCCTGTTTGGCCCGACTTCAGGAAACCTGCGCTTTAATCGGCCTGTGTTTCCGCAATTTCGGTGAGTTCTTAACTCTTAAATCTAAGAAAGGAGGCTGGGCTTTATGGCTAAACTAAGTCAACTCCTGACTATTGAAGACTTGTTGGAGTCGTATGATGGCTTGACTACCCTGGATCCTTTTGTGACAGATTGTTT
>Ga0256407_10007406_pt1 | contig 16528 bp, 13 predicted proteins | sample RumenRJG_04DNA_FD_193489 | JGI IMG/M metagenome (GOLD analysis project Ga0256407, IMG submission 193489) | Bovine rumen microbial communities from Lethbridge, Alberta, Canada - RJG_04 | ecosystem: Host-associated > Mammals > Digestive system > Stomach > Rumen | place: Canada: Alberta...
AGCCGACATCGACGAGGTGATGCCCCGTATGGCCGCCCTCGGACTGAACACCGTGCTCGTGCCTGCCCAGTGGGACCTCACCGAACCCGTGGAGGGACAATTCGACTTCACCCTCATCGACCGCACGATAGAGCGGGCGAGAGAGAACCACCTGAAAGTCATCTTCCTGTGGTTTGGCGCATGGAAGAACTCCATGAGCTGCTACGCCCCCGAATGGTTCAAGACCGACACCAAACGCTTTCCCCGCGCGATGACCGCCACGGGCAAGCCCCTTGAGATAGCCAGCGTGTTCTCGGCCAATGTTTTTGAGGCCGACAACCGCGCCTTCGGCCAGTTGATGCGCCATATCGCCGATGTTGACCGCCAGCACCATACGGTAGTAATGGTGCAGGTGGAGAACGAGATTGGCATGCTCGAGGACGCCCGCGATCACTCGGCCGCTGCCGACAAGCTTTTCTCCGGGAAAGTGCCCGAGGAACTGGTAAACTATCTGAAAGCCAACAAGAAACGCCTGCACCCCTGGATGGCAGAGCGATTCAGTGGCCATGGCGGCACCTGGACAGAGGTCTTCGGCGACGACCTGCACACCGACGAGATATTCATGGCCTACCACTATGCCCGATATGTGGAGCGACTGGCACAGACCGCACGGTCGATACATGATATCCCCCTCTTTGTGAACGCGGCGATGAACAGCCGTGGGCGTCAGCCCGGCGAATATCCTTCGGCCGGCCCGCTGGCCCATCTGAAAGACGTATGGCACTGCGGCGCGCCCCACATCGACATGCTTGCCCCCGACATCTACGACACGGGTTTCAAGGGATGGGCCGCACAGTATGCCCTCGACGACAACCCCCTCTTCATCCCCGAGTCACGCTGCTGTGCGAACAGCGGCGTGCGTGCCCTTTATGCCATCGGCGAGCACCACGCCGTGGGATTCAGTCCTTTCGCCATCGACCAAGCCTCAACACACGATACCCGTTCTGTGGTCGAAAGCTATGGCCTGCTCAGACAGTTGACACCCCTCATCGGCACCTCGCAGGCGCAATGGGGCGTGCTCTTTGATGGTGATGACAAGGAGCGCGTCATCACCGATGGCGACCTCTCACTCACCTGCCGGCATTTCTTCACCCTGCCATGGGACCCACGTGCCACTGACGGCAGCACATGGCCAGAAGGCGGCGCCGTCATCCTACGCCTGGCCAAACACGAATACCTGATTGCCGGAAGCGGTGTGGTGGTGACTTTCCAGACCACCAGTGAGAAACAGCAGACGGAAACAAAAACACTTGGCGAGGACGGCTTCGTTGACGCCGGTGGTCATGCCGCCAAATCGGCAGCGCCCCGTTTCAAAGGCAAGCGCATGGGCATCAGCCATGTCGACCAAGTGGAGGTCGACGGTGACGGAGGTCTGAAGTATATACGTCGCGACAATGGCGACCAAGACCACCAAGGGCGCCATGCCCGCATCTCCGTGGGAGAATACAAGATACTCCACGTGAAACTATATGAATATTAATCATCTATAAGGATAGGCTTTCAACGACAAATTCCATGAATCGTCCCTTTTCACTCGACAAGAAGGTATTATTCGCACTGGCAGCACTGGCCACCTTGCTTCTGTTCATCATCTCGCCCGACAGCTACACCCACGACCTGTATGCGCGTTACGACTCTGCTTGGTTTTTCATGTGCGGCAAGGCATGGATGGAAGGTCTCACACCTTATGTAGACTTTGCCGACAGCAAGGGTCCGCTATTGTGGCTCATCTACGGCATCGGATACCTCATCAGTCCATACAACTACATCGGGGTGTTCTGGCTCAGTTGCCTATGGTACTCCATCATCTTCTATATCACCTATCTCACGGCCAGGATTTTCCTTTCAGGCCGTCGGCAGGCTGTAGTCTGCGCCGTCCTCATGGCACTCGCCTACTTCAACCCCAAGTTCCACTACGAAACGAGGGCCGAAGACTGGTGCATGCTCTTCATGGTACTATCGTTCTATCTGGTGTGCCGGCTGCTCTACACCGACACCCTTGACCAGAGGGGCAGGCATTGGGTGTTCTTCATTCTGGGAGCCTGCTTCGGACTAATGGTCATGATCAAGTTCAACGTAGCAGCCATGCAGTCTGTATTCATCCTGTTCGCCGCCTACCATACCATACGCCATCGCCAAGGTGTGATATGGCCGGCATTGCTGGTTTTGCTCGGCATCTTCGTCGCCTGTATCCCATTTGTGCTTTATCTCATGTATAGGGGCTGTTTCCAGGCATTCATCCAGGAATATTTCATCAACACATTCCATACGACATCCTCCAAACAAGGTTTTCTGAGCCAAATGGTGTATTACTGGAAGATTGTCTTCACGTTCCCCATGCGGATTCCTTTCTTCCTGCTCCTGGTGGTGAGTTGCATCCTTATCGGCTTCAAGTTGGAAAAATACAAGGCTTTTCCGATTATCAGCACGATGTTCATCTACAACCTCACCATCATGCATGCCTATTGGGATTACTACTTCAGCAGTTGTGCCATCTGCTGCTTTTGGGCAGTAGTCTACATACTGAAGGTTCTGCCACGCTACACCGCACGAGTCAAGCCTCTTCCGGCAGCATTATGCGTCATCGCCATTCTCACGGCATTCCAGATTGTCATGGACAGGCAGGGAAAGTACAACCTGTTCTGGAACGATGGAGCAAGCCGGGAATCGTTCTACACCGCAGAATACTACATCTCTCAGATACCTCATCCCACCATCATCAACGCATCCTCGCATGAGGAAGGCCATGGCATCCTATCAAAGGCACTGCCAGGAACCAAATACTGGTCCAAGCAGAACGACAGTCTGGAAGACATGGACAAGTCGCATATTGAGGGCATAAAATCACTGAGTTCCGACTTCATCATCAAGAATTGGTGCCATGTAGAACTGTTCGACGACGATTTCATTCTCTCATCAGGCTATCCCTACCGCTATGCCAAATATGTGTTCTCGAAAAAGAAACTGAAAGCGCCTGCCAAACCCATACATGTGACCAACTGGGAGGTTCTGACCAAGCAGAGGCCTAAGGCACTGCAGCAATAGCAAGACAGGAACGAGTTGGATGCTGGGCGAGGTCTCAAAATGAAGAGGGCTATCGCCGGTGAAATTTCAATGAAAGCAGACAAAATCCAAATAACCAAATGAATTGTTTGGCCTTTCAAGGCCGTTTCATTAACTTTGCCGCATGATACGACTGATGATTGCCGGTGACTTGGCCATCAAGAACAGGACCAAGGACCTATTGGACGCAGGTGACTGCGACGCTTTGTTTTCCGGGCTGAAGGCAATAGCCGACCAATTCGACTACCGCCTGCTGAACCTGGAAAACCCGATTGTTTCGGGCGAAGGAGGGGAGATTGACAAGATTGGTCCCCACCTGGGCTGCGACGAGAAGGTAGTCGACCTCCTGCACTATGCCCAGATCGATGGTGTTACCCTGGCCAACAACCATTTCCGCGACTATGGCGACCAAGGAGTGGCCCATACCCTGCGTGTGCTCGACAATCATGGGATAGACCATGTGGGCGGCGGCGTCAACATCGACGAGGCCTCGCGCATCTTCTACAAGAAAATCGGAGAGGAGACACTGGCCATCATCAACTGCACCGAACATGAGTTCAGCATCGCCACCCCATCGTCGGGAGGTGCCAATCCGCTGAACCCCATCCAGCAATATTATGCTATCCAGGAAGCCCGCGGGAAGGCCGACTATGTGGTGGTGATTACCCATGGTGGTGTGGAGCAATACGAACTGCCCACCCCCAGGATGGTAGAGACATACCGCTTCTTCATCGACGCGGGTGCCGATGCCGTGGTCAACCACCACCAGCACTGCTTCAGCGGTTATGAGACATACAAGGGAAAAGCCATATTCTATGGTCTGGGCAACCTGTGTTTCGACTACCCCAACTACCGCCATCACAAATGGAACAAAGGATTCGTCGTGCGACTGTCGCTCGACAAGCAGTCCATCGGCTTCAAACTCATGCCCTATGTACAGGCAGACGAGAAGCCCGGCGTTGTGATGCTTGAGGAAAAAGACAGGGGAGAATTCGAGGCCGAACTAAACAGAATCAACGCTGTGATAGCCGATGCGAAGGCCCTGGACGAGGCACAAAAAAAATGGATAAGCAGATTCGAAAAAGCGTATTCCGCATTGCTTACCCCATATTCCTCAAGATGGACATCATCGCTCTTTTGCAGAGGATTGTTGCCATCGCTCACCTCCCGCCAGAAGTGGATGAGCTTATTGAACAAAATGCAGTGTGAGAGTCACCGCGACAACTATATCCGTTTCATGAAAGACAAGTTGGGTCTTTGACTTGTCTTTCATGAAACACCGACCTCAAGAGAGCGTCTTTCGCCACACCATCTTGTTCACTACACCGGTGTAACTCTGAATAATCTTCACCACCTTGGTGGAGACATTCTCCTCAATGTAGTCGGGCACCGGGATGCCATAATCGCCATTGCGGTTCATCTCGACAGCCGTCTCGACAGCCTGCAGCAAACCTTTCTCATCGATTCCGGCAAGGATAAAGCATGCCTTGTCGAGCGCTTCTGGCCGCTCGGTGGATGTGCGTATGCAGACCGCAGGGAACGGATGCCCCACAGAGGTGAAGAAACTGCTCTCCTCGGGCAGCGTGCCACTGTCCGAAACCACACAGAACGCGTTCATCTGCAAGCAGTTGTAGTCGTGGAATCCCAGCGGTTCGTGCTGGATGACACGGCGGTCGAGTTGGAACCCACTATTCTCCAGGCGCTTGCGCGAACGGGGATGGCAAGAGTAGAGGATGGGCATATCGTACTTCACGGCCAGTTGGTTGACGGCAGTGAAAAGGGATACGAAATTGGCCTCGGTGTCGATATTCTCCTCACGATGGGCAGAGAGCAGGATGTAACGGCCCCGCTCCAGCGAGAGCCGCTGGTGGATGTCGCTCGCCTCGATTTCGGCCAAGTTCTGATGGAGCACCTCGGCCATTGGAGAACCCGTGACGTAAGTGCGCTCCTTGGGCAGTCCGCACTCGGCCAGGTATCGGCGCGCATGCTCGCTATAGGCCATGTTCACATCGCTGATGATGTCCACGATGCGGCGGTTGGTCTCCTCGGGTAGGCACTCGTCCTTGCAGCGGTTGCCGGCCTCCATGTGGAAGATGGGGATATGAAGCCTCTTGGCACCGATGACCGACAGGCACGAATTGGTGTCGCCAAGCACGAGTACGGCATCGGGACGGGTCTCCACCATCACCTTGTAGCTGCGGTCGATGATGTTGCCCATTGTGGCGCCCAGGTCATCGCCCACGGCCTCCATATAGATGTCGGGGGCGTCGAGTTTCAGGTCGCGGAAGAAGATACCATTGAGGTTATAGTCGTAGTTCTGCCCCGTATGGGCGAGGAGCGTGTCGAAATATTGTCTGCACTTGTTGATGACCGCCGACAAGCGGATAATCTCGGGACGGGTGCCCACGATGATGAGCAATTTCAGCCTACCGTTGTTCTTGAAGGTTTTCATAGTTTCGGGTTTTGAGAGGTTATACCACGGGGTCGAAGTAGGTGTCGGGGCGGTTAGGGTTGAACGCCTCGTTGGCCCACATCACGGTCACCAGGTCGTCGGTCTCGGAAAGGTTGATGATGTTGTGGGTGAAACCGGGCAGCATCTCCACCACCTGTATCTGGTCGCCACTCACCTCATATTCCCTCACGGGATAGGGCTGGCCGTTCTCATCGAGGCCCTCGCGGCGTAACTGGATGAGTCCGTGACCACTCACCACGACGAATTTCTCGTTCTTGGTGTGATGCCAGTGCTGACCCTTGGTGATGCCCGGCTTGGAGATGTTGACCGACACCTGCCCGCGGTCGGGAGTGCGGATAATCTCGGTGAAACTGCCCCGCTGGTCGACATTCATCCTCAGGGGATAGATGGTCTTGTCCTCTGGAAGGTATGAGAGATAGGTGGAGTAGAGTTTGCGGACAAAGCCGTCGCTGAAATCAGGAACCTCAAGGTTGTCGTGCATGGCTTGGAAGGAGTGAAGCAGGTCGACAATGCCACCCAAAGTGATGTGGTGGGTGACTGGCACCACACAGAAGTCACCATCGCGGTGCTCATGTCCCGACAGGGCGCCTATCAACTCGTCGACGACATCGTCGACATAGACCAGATTCATCATTACCGAAGGGTCGTTGACGGTGATGGGCAAGTCATTGGCGATGTTGTTGCAGAAAGTGGCCACCGCACTGTTGTAGTTGGGCCGGCACCACTTGCCGAAGACATTGGGGAAACGGTAGACGAGCACCTTGGCACCCGTGGCCTTGGCATAGTCGAAGAGCAACTGCTCTCCGGCACGCTTCGACTCGCCGTAGGGATTGTCGAGCAGGGCCTGGATCGACGAGGATATCATCACCGGGCACGTGTTATGGTGCTTTTTCAACGTGTCGAGCAGCAAGGAGGCGAAGCCGAAATTGCCTTTCATGAACTCGGCGGGGTCCTTGGGCCGGTTGACACCAGCCAGGTTGAACACGAAATCAGCCTCCCGGCAGTAGGCGTCGAGCAATTCGGGAGTGCTGTCGATGTCGTACTCAAAAATGGTAAGGTCGGAAGGACAGTCATACCAACGTGCCTTTCCCTCGGCGATATTGCGCAGCTGCGAGCATAGGTTGCGGCCCACAAAACCTTTTGCGCCTGTCACTAATATTTTCATGTCTGGATGGGTTGCTTTGGTGGGTGATTCAAGTCTATTCGCTGCGTATCTCCTTGGAGCGCTGCTTGGGCAACAGTCCGAGGTCCTCGCGCACGAAGCGCAGTTTCAGCAGCAGCGCCTTCATGCCCTCGACGTCGAGCCGGCTGGTGTTGTGGCTGTGATAGTCCTCAATGCGGGAGATATCCTCGTTGCCTACGGTGAAGAACTTGTCGTAGTTGAGGTCACGGGTGTCGCAAGGAATACGGTAATAGCCACCCATGTCAATGGCACGGACCATCTCCTCACGGGTGACGAGCGTCTCATAGAGTTTCTCGCCATGGCGGGTACCAATAATCCGTATCTCGGGTTCCTTGTCGATGAAAGGCCTGTCGGTGCCGGCAACGGGGGTATGGCAATAGATATCGACAAGCGCCTTGGCCAGCGTGTCGAGGGTGGCGGCAGGTGCCTTCTGCACGAAGAGGTCGCCATTGTGGCCATGGGTGAAGGCATAGACCACAAGGTCGACGGCATCGTCGAGGGTCATCATGAACCGCGTCATGCTGGGATCGGTGATGGTGATGGGCTTGTGCTCAATCATCTGTTCCACCCAGAGGGGGATGACCGACCCACGGCTGGCCATCACGTTGCCGTAGCGAGTGCAGCAAATGGTGGTGGCAGAGTCGTCACCCAGTTCGCGTCCCTTGGCGATGGCCACCTTCTCCATGAGCGCCTTGCTCATGCCCATGGCATTGATGGGATAGGCCGCCTTGTCGGTAGAGAGCACCACCACATTGCTGACATGGTGCTCGATGGCCGACTCGAGCACGTTCTCCGTACCAAGGATATTGGTCCTGACGGCCTCGGCAGGGAAGAACTCACACGAAGGGACCTGTTTCAAAGCAGCGGCCGAGAACACATAGTCGACCCCCTTCATGGCCACATCTACTGACGCCTTGTTGCGCACATTGCCAATGTAGTATTTCACCTTGGGGTTCTGCAGCGCATGGCGCATGTCGTCTTGCTTTTTCTCGTCACGCGAGAAGATGCGTATCTCCTTGATATCGGAATCGAGGAAACGGCGCAATACGGCATTGCCGAACGAGCCGGTGCCACCTGTTATCAAAAGTGTTTTATCTGCGAATACACTCATATTTCTGTTGATTTGGAACCAAAAACTATTAACTTGCGACGCGCTCTATAACATGGTCGGATTCTGCATCTGTCAATTCCAAAGCCGGCTTTGGCATAATGGCCAAGGCTGTCGGCCAGACAATCACAAATGCGTGAAATTCTTGATGTCTTTCAGTCTGTTGAGGAAATATTTCTTATAATTCTTCTCCAGTGTCTCCAGAGGAATGCGTTCCTCCTCGGGGTAGAGTGACAATTCGTGCTCCACAATCTCCTGTGGGGTATAGGCAAACCCCACCACCTTGGCAGGATTGCCATAGACAACGGCATAGGGCGGGATGTTCCCCCTCACCACACTACCACTGCCTATATTGCAGCCCCTTCCCACATGCGAGCCGCCCAGCAAGGTCACATTGGAGCCCATCCAAACATCCTCCTCCACTATCACATCCTTGTCGAACTCATTGTTCGAGTCAAGTTGCTGTTTCTCATTATCCGTGACCTGTCTGTAGAACTTGCCCTTTACCCTCATATGATTGCCCGTAATCACCTTGAACCCGAATGCAGCGGCAGAATATTTCTTCATGATGAATTTCGCACGCCAGTTCATGATGACGGAATCGAAGCCGATTCCCGTGTGCTCATACATATAGAGGTTTTCAGGCTTGTAGATAACGACATTGTTCGAGATGCGCGCACTGCGGTCTTTGTGGCCATAGTTCTTGTAAACCTTACCCCACAATTTCCTCACTACTTTCTTAAAGAATTCTATCATAACTCGCAATTAGTTAGAAAAGCCTGATTAAGAAGTAGCCAGGACATACAGGTCGTTGATGGTCTTGCAGGCCCTGATGTCGGAACTGAAGATTTGCTTGTCGAACTCATCCTCATAATATGCAATCAGCAGCATCACCGAGATGGAACTCCACTCGTCGATTTCCCTAAAATCCATATCTGGTGTCAGGGAAGAGGCATCATCCACATCGATTGCTTCTGCAAACTTCTCGATAAACTCATTTATTTCCATATCAATACTATTTTTTAATAAAACAAAAAAATGCCAACTTTATTGTAAGTGACCGGCGGTACGCTGCCAAATTTGTGTCAGCTTGCTCCAAACCGATTCAATATTGTATCTTTCGTTCACTCGCTGAAGGGCATTACGGCGGCAGGACTCTCTCAAGTCATAGTCGTCCAACAGTGTGCGAAGAGCTTCTCTCAATCTCTCCGTATCCTGTGGCGGCACCAGCAAACCATAACTCCGGCCGTTCTCCTCACCGATCATCTCGGGAATAGCCCCCACCGTAGTAGCCACGATAGCACATCCACAGGCCATACTCTCGAGCATGACATTGGGAAAGCCTTCGGTATAGGAGGGCAGCACATAGATGCCACACTGCATCATCAGCCGCAGAATCTCCTCATGAGGCAACTCGCCTTTGATCTCGAGCCATGGCTCATTCCCGGCCATGCCGAGCAGTTCGCGGCGCACATTGTCGTCGATGTGTCCGGCCAAAACCAGCCTGACATCCTTCAGTTGCTTGCAGGCATTCACCAGTTCATAAACGCCCTTGGTCTTGATACAATGGCCCGCAAAGAACACCATTCGCTCATCGCGCTGCCGATTATTTGCATTCGCCCTAACGAAATCGCTCACCACCTGGGCCACTGGATTGGGCAAGTAGCACACCTTGTCGGACCACGAGGGTGTCAGGGTGTCAAGCGACATCTGGTCGATGGGCACGGCCATATCGGCCTTGTCGATAACCCGGCGGAGCAGTTTCCACTCCCAGTTGCCCGCTCTCCTTACCTCTGGAATTCTTCCGAAATGGAAATGCACCACGGTCCTCACATGATGTTTTCGGGCCACACCGAGCATCACAAGGTCTTTCAGCAGACTGATTGAGGCGCTCGTGCACAGGTGAAGCACATCATACTTTCCCTGTCGCAGTATGCGCTTTTCCTCTCTGATGATGCCAGAGTAGTCGGTCACCCCACTCCACACCCTGCCCAGCAAGGATGTGGTATTGGCAGAGGCGCTACGCCCCATGGGAAGGATGTCGACAGTCACCTGTGGTGAAGACAAGGAGTGATAATGCCGCATGATGTTGTCTGCCCATTGCGATATGCCGCCTCCCCCCATCTTGTAGGGAGTGGCCAACAAAATCCTCAAGGTCTTGCCTTCCTGTCTCGTCATACGCAAAGAGAATTACAACAGCGACAAATACTTTTCCACAAAAACTTTCCCCGACATGGTTTGCTCGGCTATCGCACGACTTCGCAGGCAATACTCACCGTATTGGGTGTCGGTGAGACAGAGGGCCGCCTCCAACTTACTGGCCATGTCGGCAGGCTGGTGGGGATCGAACAAGAATCCATTCTCACCCTCATGCACGTAGTGGGGGTTGTCGCACACTCGGCTGCTGATGGCAGGCAACGAACTGGCCAGGGCCTCGCACAACACATTGGGCGTACCCTCATAGAACGAGGGGAGGCAGAAGAAGTCGGCCTTGCGGTACTCCTCCTCGATGGTCTTGGTCTTCGGAAAGAAAAGCATAACATCGGTCAGTCCCTTCTCCTTGACCAAACGGAGGCAGTCGTCCATATATTCCCTATTCCGTTGGATTGGCGTGTCGGGTATCAACCCGAACCACTTCACCACGAAATCGTCGCGCCGCTCGCTGAGCAGTTTGACGGCCTCGATGAAGCCTTTGGTATTCTTGCTTGCCCACACCGACGCAGCCACAAGGATAACAGCCTTCTTTCCCCGCTGACGCTTGCCATGAAAAGCGAACTTGTCCAAGTCAACGAAATTGGAGATGACCACCGTCTTGGCGGCATACTTCGGGAAATGGGTCTTGATGAACTCACCCTGGGCGTACGAGTTGGGCACGATGCAGTCGGCATAGCGGTAGAGCCAAAACTTGACACGCTCACGCCGAGTGATGACCTGTGTGGTATTGCGCTCACTGACGATGAGCCTGAACTTCCCACCGAGACACCGCACGGCACAGGCCATCATGCTTGGCGAGTCGAGATAGGCCACCACGACATCAGGTTTGGCACCTATCAGTGTCTTTCTGACCTGCAAGAAGCGCTTCCATTGGCCTCCATTACCTTCTATCACTACGCATGGCACACCATACTGCTCCAGCAGACTGCCATAAAACATATTGGGGTAATAGGTATAGACCGTCACGTCGACGCCTCTCTCCTTCAGCATGCCAGCAAGACCAACGATTTGCCGTTGGGCTCCACCAGCCCCTAAATGGTCGATGAAAAGTGCTACCCGCTTCATTTGCTATATCTCTTTGACTGCACATGACACATACTGGCCTTATAAGGAAAAGAGGCGACAATCTACTGACTATCAGAAAATTGCTTGCCTCCATTCTCGCAGTATATGCAACTATGCAACTATCATTCCAATAAAAATGCAAAGTTATATTATTTTTTTGATATTCCCAAACCGAGAGCTATTTTTGATTGGCATTATCCAAAATGTACCCGTATCATGGCATTTCTTCGACAAAATGAATGTGTTTCTCGCTTTTAATTGTTATTTTTGCCTACTCATCCAACGAGTGGACATCGGACAGGACTGTCATTGGATCTGTCTAGAGCATTCTATTAACAACCCACCTTATGAGGAGCATCACGCGCCACATCATACTCACATGCGTCCTTACCTTGCTATTGGCCACCCTCATGCCAATCACTCCCTCGTGGGGAGGCAACGGCAACACCAGCATGCCGGCGCCCTACAATGGCAAGCAGGGGAACCCCGGCATGATTGCCATCAAGAAGAAGGCTGAGCACATCACCATGGACGATGTGAGAAAAGCGCTCTCCTTGAAATGGCCCGACCAAAGTTCCCAACTGCTCACTGCCGAAGAGGTGGGGCTCCGCGAGGGCGACACCCGTGACATAGGAATGCTCAATGCCGCAGCACTGAGAGGGATTCCCGCCGATTGTCCAGGCATCAAACTCGACAAGATGTATTACGTCTATATCCCCCAAGGGAGAGGGGCGGCCGGCAAGAGCAGTGGCTATATCGTGCTTGACCATGACTTCGTCATCGACGGCGAAGTGAACGGCAAGGCGGCTGGTGGTCTACGGACCAACCAAAGGCTTTTCTACACCGAGCACTCCCTACACTTACACAAGGTGCACGTCGTGGTGGAAGAGAGCGGTCTGTATTTCGCCTTCTACATCAACACGGCGAGAGGCATCGACCAACTGCAGGTCACGGGATGTGTGTTCGAGGGACTGGGCGCACGTAAAGGAAATGCTTTTTACCTGGGCAGCAACGACACCAACCCCATCACCGGAAACGGCCAACCTGTGAGCGACAATTGCATCAACCACATCTACCTTGACGGCAACACACACCAGGGAAAGAACTTTATTGAGAGCTCAGGCCTAAGAGTGGTGAAATCGTGCAGAATCACAGGCAACACCATCTACGACGTGGCAGGCATGGGCATCTGCCTGAGTACCGCCAACAAGAGGAGATTCGCCGGACTGATGACCTATATGTCGTGCCCCATCTACATTGTTGGTAACACCATCAAGGGTATTGACAGAGTGATGAAGAAGCGAACGAGCTACATCACCTACTATTGTGCGGCACTGGTTGAAAGCAGGTGCCTGTACATGCTCCACAACACCATACGCGATTTCGTGGCAGGAAAATCGCTTTACACCACAGCGAAAGGAGAGAAAATAAACAGCTATCCCCCCACCTACGACCTCTATGCCAACACTACCCAACTATATTATTGCAACAACCATGTGAGCAACGTATTCCGCTTCACTAAGGAAAGGACCAATTTTGGCATTCTCAAGGCAAAGGGATGCGGTGTGGCCAGGGAGTACACCGACAATCACCCACCCGTCACAAGATACTACATCAACAACGTGTACGACACCAACCGTGAGGTTGTGATGAGGATGTGGAAGAACCGCACCTATCCCAACGACGGAGGCGACTATAGCATGGAGAAAAAATATGACCAGACGCTAGCACCCGATGAATACCTGACCTACAACATCGGAGGCTACTCTTCGGCCATACCCATCGACACCTTTGCCTTCAGGAACAACACGATACGTGCGGTGAATATTGCCGGAATGCTGAACAGCTCTCACCAGATCTGCACCCATTTCATTCTCGAGGGCAACACCTTTGACTCGAGGAACATCACGTCGGAAGAATACCACTCTCGTTCCAACGAGGAGAAAATGACCTACAACAAAGAATGGCTTTTCTCGGTATGGGGTGTGGGGAAAAACACCTCGGTGCGCATCACTGGCAACCGGTTCACGGCCCAGAAGAAAGCCATCCGCCTATTGCTCTACAAATACAGCAACGGCGAGATGGCCCATGCCAAGCACACGACCATCACCAACAACACCAAGCCTTCTTCTTCGAGCCTGGTGCTCAAGAGCCTGAACAGAGACAAATGGACCTTCAGCCCCTATACTTACCCCTGACGGAAAAATTCTTTTCCAAATATTCATGTTCGAGGAGAGAGGAAAAAAGGAAAAAATGCGTACCTTTGCACACAATTTGCCGCCTGCCCTTACCGTGACAGGCTTTTCATGTGAAAAAACGAGATAGACAAATGGGCAAGATATTGATTGTGTCGGCTGTTTTCCCACCCGAGCCTGTGGTCTCGGCGATGTTGTCGTACGACATCGCGATGTGTCTTTGTGAAATGGGCAAAGAAGTGGTCGTTGTCTGCCCCAAGCCTTCACGCCCGCTCGACTACGTGTTCGACGAGACGGAGAAAGACTACCCTTTCGAGCGCGTGGTGCTCGAAAGCTATGTGTATCCCGAGTCAAGAATCATTGGCCGCACGAGAGAGAGTTACAGTTTCGGAAAAGCCATCGAGCGGTTCATCGTCAACTACCCTCATCGCATCGACGCCATTTATGCCAACACTTGGGCACTTTTCTCACAACATTCGCTGGCCAAGACGGCAGTCAAAAAGCATATCCCCTACTTCATCCACGAGCAAGACATCTATCCCGAGTCGTATTGTGTCAGGCTCCCCAAGCCTCTAAACTCATTACTCTACAAGATACTGGCACCCATCGACACCTACGTGCAGAGGAACGCCACCAGGATTTTCGCTATCTCGCCAACGATGATTACTTATCTCTCCGCCTCAAGGAGGATAGAAAAGGAGCGTTTCGTGCTGGCCCGCAACTGGCAGGACGATGCCACGTTCATTGAAAGCTACAAGCCTTTGGTGAAGAAATCCGAATGCTGTCATATCATGTATCTTGGCAATGTGAACCCCACTGCCAACGTAACCTTGGTCATCGATGCCATGAGCCATTTGGATAAGGAGAAATTCCACCTCTCTATCATCGGGAATGGTCCCGACAAAGAGCATTGTCAGGAAATGGGAAAGGCATTGGGAATGGACATCACATTCGGTTCGGTAGCTCCTGCCGAAGTGGCCTCCAAACAGTCGGAAGCCGATATCCTCGTGCTTTGCCTGAAAAAGGGGGTGGCAAAAACGGCCACACCATCGAAACTGACGGCCTACATGCTGACAGGAAGGCCTATTATCGCCAGTGTGGACACCGACTCCGACTGCGCCAACATCATCAGAGCCACGGGTTGTGGAATGGTGGTGGAGCCCGACAACGAAGAAGAGCTACGCAAAGCCATCACCACACTTGCGGCGATGCCATCAGAAGAACTGTCGAAAATGGGCATGACGGCATTCGACTACGCCAAGGCACATCTTTCCAAAGAAACCAACCTGAAGATAATCACCGACGAAATCACTGCCTGCACGAAAACCGATAGCGCAGGCCAAGCGCCTCAATAATATTGATACTCTCTCTGCCAGTCGACAAAAGTCAACGGCTCACCATGTCCTGGCATCACCAGCATGTCGGGAAAAGCCATCTGCTCTATGGTCAGGATAGAATGTTCCCAGTCGTCCTCACTTGCATCACGCCCACTGAAACAAGGCTTGAAAGGCATGATGGTATCACCGGTAAAGAGCATGTTGTCGAGGACGATGCACATGGAGCCCTTGCTGTGCCCAGGAGTAAGGTAGAACAACAGCTCACGGCCATCCCAAAGAAGAGACTCCCCTGAACGTGAAACCACCTGGTCGGGTTTCCTCATCTCGTATTGGTAGTCCATATCATCATAATAGAAGAGGAAGTACGACCGGTTTGACTTCCTCACGTTTCTGCCGCACTCCTCGGAGCAAACCACCCTCACACCATCGAACCTGTCGCACAGCGCATTCACGCCCCAGTTGTGGTCGGTATGCTCATGGGTAAGCAGAATAAAGTCAAGGCGCAATCCATTACGCTCGATAAAACTGATTTCCCTCTCCGATTTTTCGCTACCAGGGTCAACGACAACACACCTCTTGGTGTCGTCGTCGTAGACCACAAAACAGTTTGAGGTCATCAGCTGGTTGACCAATTGATGAATTCTTATCAAAGCAAAAATCAGATTGTACCGTTATCGACATGAATATTCTGGGCTGTCACTGAAGCGGCCTTGTCAGACAACAAGAACGAGACCATCTCGGCCACAGACTCAACACTCGTAGCCGCCTTCAAAGAGGTGCGGGCATAAATTTTGTCGCGCTGCTCATCGGTAAGGCTGGCACTCATGGCAGTGGCCATAAAGCCAGGCACCACACAGTTGGAGCGGATGCCCTTGACGCCCCATTCCCTGGCCGTGTTCTTGGAGAAAGCCTCCAGGGCGCCTTTGCTCGAAGCATACATGGCCAGGCCTTTGTAGCCAGTGTGCACGCTGATGGAAGAGACATGCACGATGCTTCCTTTAGTGTGATGAAGCAACATATTGCGGATAGCATACTTGGTGAGCACCATCGGGGTGAATACGTTCACCTCATACATCTCCTTCAGGCGCTTGAGCTGCAAGTTGGTCACAATGTCGTCATAGGCGATGGCCGCGTTGTTGACAAAGCCGTGAAGCACAATGTCGTTGGTGACGAACTCCTTGAAAACACTCTTCCTGGCTCCCTCGGAGTCGGAGAGGTCGACACTCTTGAAAAAGAGCCTGCCTTCGTATTCCTGTTCCAAAGCCTTGAACTCATCGGTGTGACTGCGGGCAACGCCATAGACGGTATGCTGCTCACGGAGCAACACACGGCATATTTCCAGTCCCACGCCACGGGAACATCCTGTAACCAATATATTCATGATCTCTTCAACTTTCCTGTTCTTGTTAACGACAATTCGTCCACGAACTTAATCCGCCGTGGAATCTTGAAATCCTGGAGCCGCGCCGACAAAGCCCTCTTGATATCTGTCTCTGTCAAGGAGCTACCGGCCTCCTTCTGCACGTCGGCACAGAGCACATTGCCCAATATGGAGTTCGACTTACCATAGACCAGCACCTGTCTCACGCCATCCAGCGACATGATGGCATCCTCCACCTCACCGGGGTTGACTTTGTAGCCGCCTACATTGATCAGTTCGTTCTTGCGGCTCTTGAACCTGAACAGTCCGGCTTCCTCGTCGACCCACTCAATCAAGTCGCCCGAATGATAGAAGTCGTTGGTGAAGAGGAACCCCTCGGACGTGCCCAACAGCGACTTGTGGATAAGGAGCTCATTATTCTCAACCCTTATCTTGTCGCGTATTGACAGGGGTATCTGGAAGCAGTCGTC
>Ga0256407_10007407_pt1 | contig 16525 bp, 13 predicted proteins | sample RumenRJG_04DNA_FD_193489 | JGI IMG/M metagenome (GOLD analysis project Ga0256407, IMG submission 193489) | Bovine rumen microbial communities from Lethbridge, Alberta, Canada - RJG_04 | ecosystem: Host-associated > Mammals > Digestive system > Stomach > Rumen | place: Canada: Alberta...
TCACCGCATCTTCTGCTGTCGTACCGCCCAACGCTGCCAGGGAATTGGATGCATTCGCAACAGAACCGTTACCGAACGCCGTAGAATAATCGCCTGTGGCTTGCGCTCCGTTGCCCCACGCAGTAGCACCGATTCCTTCAGCTGTCGTTCCAACGCCAAAAGCGGTGGAGTGCGCGCCCTTCGCTTCCGAGAGCAAACCGAAAGCCGTCGCCCCATACCCGCCGGTGATCGTGCCGTTTTGCACAATCTCGTTCATTGCCGCATCTTCGGAATCGAAATAAGTGCCTGATAGCTTTATTTCTGGATTATCAGCGTTAACAATTGTATATTTTAATTCAGTTGCAGGTATCGTTTCACCAGATTCCGGATTGCCCGGATCTGTTATCATTACCGGATTGCCGTTTGCGTCCTTAACCACAACTACTTCAGAAACGACCTTCGCTTCCGTCCCGTAATATTTAAACGACGTCACCGCCGCTGTTTTTGTATAATTACCAAAAGCGGTGGAATAATCGCCTTCGGCTTCTGTTCCGTTGCCCCAGGCGGTGGCATAGTTACCCTGCATCGTTACGTACGGGTCTGTTGACGCACGCCCTTTTAACGCCTCATAAGCATCAGTATAACTATTCTGTCCTCCAATGAACACGTCATCTGTACCTTTATTTTCAGCATATTTAACCGCGTACCTTATGGAATCTCCAGTAGGATTATGATCAGTATATGTTTCAATAATCAGATCGTGGACTTTACCCGTATCATCTTTAACCGTCCACTTGCCGGCTTTCGTATTGTGGCCCCAGGCGGTAGCGCCTTCCATCAGCGCTGCTGTATTATCGCCGAAGGCCGTGGTAGTCCTGTCTCCGGCTGTTGTTTCGTAACCCCAGGCGGTAGCATTATCGTGGCCGGCTGTAGTATGATCACCGAAAGCTGTGGATTTATGACTAAGTGCTTGGGTATAATCTCCCCATGCCGTGGAGTGGGAGCCGTCGGCTAAAGTACCTTCACCGAACGCCGTCGAGTATACACCGCTGGCTGTAGTACCAGAACCAAACGCCGTGGAGCTTTCACCTTTGGCTGTAGTACCAGCACCAAAGGCCGTGGAGTTATCGCTGCTGGCAATGGTCCTGGAACCAAAAGCCGTGGCATTCATGTCACTGGCTGTAGTACCAGAACCGAACGCCGTGGAGTTAGCGCCGCTGGCTCTAGTACCAGAACCGAACGCCGTGGAGTTATCGCCGTTGGCAATGGTTTTGAAACCAAAAGCCGTCGCGCCGGTTCCTCTGGCTGTTGTTCCAACGCCAAAAGCGGTGGAATGTGCGCCATTTGCCTCCGAGTACAGACCGAAAGCCGTCGCACCATACCCGCCGGTGATCGTGGCGTTAAGCCTAAGCTCTTTCGTTGCCTCTTCTTCGGTATCGAAATACCCATTAGATAGTATTACGTCAGGATTGTTAGCATCAACAATTGCATATTTTTCTTCATTTACTTTTTTAACAATCCCGTTATATTCAATCGATGTCACCGCCGCCGTTTTTGTATAATTACCAAAGGCAGTGGAATAATCGCCTTCGGCTTTCGTGCCGTTACCCCAGGCGGTTGCATAGACGCCCTTCACCGTTCCCTGCGATGATATATACTCATAAGCTGCATCATAGCTTACAAAAGTTTGACCAGGTAACCCATTACTACCCGAATTACCGTATTCATCTATAATGTGGTAACGTCCATCTCCTTCTTTTTTAATAAAAACATCGTGACCTGCATATGTCCACTTGCCGGCTTTCGTATTGTTGCCCCAGGCGGTAGCACCTTCTGTCAGCGCTACTGTCTCACTACCGAAAGCGGTGGAAGTCCTGCCTCCGGCTGCTGTTTTATTACCCCAGGCGGTAGCGATTTTGCCGCCGGCTATAGTGTTATCACCAAAAGCTGTGGATTTATCATTAATTGCTTCTGTGTTGAATCCCCAGGCAGTGGAATAATCGCCTGTAGCTTTCGCATAGCGACCCCACGCGGTAGCGCCGGTCCCTTCGGCTACCGTTTGAACGCCAAAGGCGGTAGAATGTGAGCCTTTCGCTTCCGACTGCAGACCGAAAGCAGTCGCGCCATACCCGCCAGTGATCTTGCCTTCACGCGCAATCTCATTCATTGCCGCTTCTTCGGTGTCGAAATAGGAAAAATATAGTTCTTTGTTAGGATCGGCAGCCTCAACAATTACATATTTAAGACCTGTGTCAGAATTTTTAGTGATAATCTTCGCTTCCGTCCAGTCATTATTATAAGGATCCCTATATTTTAACGACGTCACCGCTGCCGTTGTTGTATTATTACCAAACGCCGTGGAATAATCGCCCAGTGCTTGCGTACCGTTACCCCATTGCACTTTACCATCACTTGTTACGGTAAGGCTATTTTCTATTTTTGTGGTGTAAATTACCGGATTCGTTGCATCTGTTGATGTGCGTGTAATTCCCTCAGTCCGTGTGCCTACGTCTTGCGACTCACCGTCCGCCCACGCCGAGGGCAAGCTGTAGCCGCCCACCAGGTACGCGCCCAACAGCAGCGTGCTCAGAACTCGGACCGTCATCATGCGGCAACCGCCCGCGTTTCCGCCCTTGGCGTGCCGTTTCGCCAGTTCGCTCACTACCACGTAACAATGTTTCGTTTTACTCCAGATTACTTTGTAAATTCGGTTCATGTTGCGCCTCCAGAATCTATTTCATTTTTTATTTTATCTTTTGCTCTGCTGTTGCACAACCTTCGATGAAACACAACAGCACCAATTAATCCAAAATAAAAAGTCAGGCGAAAGGACATCGTTGTCCCTTTACCCGACAGGTACATCGTGTGTATGGTTTCAGCAGGCGCGGCAACACGAAAGCGACTGCCGCCGCACAGGGGCAAGAGGGTATAGTTAGCTTCTGTTCTGCTTTGTTTTGAAAAATGCAAAACAACCATTCCTTTTCACCCCAATCTTTTACGACACATCAACTTAATTATTATCGTTATTATTTTATCAATAATCTGTAGTATTATTTTATCATTAATCAGTAAATTATCAAGACAACCTGCCCTAAATAAATGTTAATTAATAATTTTGAACGAGCTATTCCGCATAGACTAATTAGAAATTTTTAACTGTTTAAAATTCCTTGCAGTTAGACGAAATTATAAAGCATTATTTTTACCAAATTGGGACGATTTTGGGACGAGTTATATCTATTAGATATAATCAAAGAGAATTGTGTAAATTGCAGTTAAATATAAAAAATTCGGGAACCCGCTCACTGTGCGGATTCCCGTCTTTTTTTAATTGGTCGGAGCGACTAGATTTGAACTAGCGACCTCTTCCACCCCAAGGAAGCGCTCTACCAAGCTGAGCCACGCCCCGAATACATAGGATATTTTAGTATAGAAATGCGTTTCTGTCAACCACTTTTTATACTATACAACGGCAACATTAATAAAAAACAATTAATACAGAAACAGCACCCAAAACACTGCCGCGAAAAACTTTACAGTTCAACATGTAAAACTTCTGTTCCTTTGGTGTTCAGTTGCAGAATATGATAGACTGCTGTCTGTCCGCAGGAAGCGAAGGCGCCTACCATAGCTTTTCCGATAGCGTCCCCGTCTTTTTCCGGCGAAGCGTATGCCAGCAACGTAGAACCGGATCCGCTGATGATGCATTGATATGCTCCGGCTGCTTTTCCTGCAGCAAACACTTCAGGCAGCCCCGGAATAAGTTTCGCCCGGTATGGCTGGTGCAATTTGTCTTCCAGCGCAAACTCCAGCAATTCCGGACGGTCTTCCAGCAAAGCGGCTGTCAGCAAAGCAGTACGGGAAGCATTGAACACCGCATCGGGATGGGCGATAACTTTTGGAATCGCTTCCCGCGCCAGATGTGTGGAAAGCTGCATGTCCGGCACTACTGCGATAAACTGCAGGGGCATTTTAGGGATGGTTCGCAGGGTATGAGCCACGCCGTTTTCCTGAAAACTGATGGTAAAACCACCGTAGATGGCAGGTGCAACGTTGTCCGGATGCCCTTCCAGTTTATTGGCTTCCTGTAATATTTCATCCTGGGTCAGATTGGCGCCGCTCAATATGCTGGCGGCTGTTACACCGGCCACAATGGCCGTTGAACTGCTTCCCAGTCCCCGGCTTTTGGGAACCTGGTTTTTCATCTGTACGTCAAGCCCGATACGCCTGTGGTCTGTCAATTTATTCCAGAGGGACAGGAACGACGCAAATGCCATATTACGCCCGGATGCGTGAAAACTGTCTTTGCCTTCCCCTTCCACTTTCAGGGAAAAGCCGTATTGCTCATCAGAGACGGTAAAGGTGAATTCATTATATAGCGTTAATGCCAGCCCGAGGCTGTCGAAACCGGGACCGCAGTTTGCAGAGGTAGCCGGTACCCGGACGGTAACAGATTTTTTCATAATTCTCCAATCATACCTGTAGTCAGGCGGAATAATATTTTTTACGAAACGGCCTGAATAATACAACCAGACAGCTTTTTATAAGTTAGGATCCTCTACCCGCAACACGCTGCAAACCTTTTTTACAACAGGCAATACCTGCAGAGTGCGCAACGACAAATCCAGACTTAATCTGCTGACTTTGTAGGTGATGATGATCAGTTCGGCCAGACCGTTTTCCACCACGGCTTTCTGAATTACGGAAGCGATGCTCATCTGTTGGGCGGCAAAAGTGGATGCGATAGCGGCAAGTACGCCGGGCCGGTCGTTTACCAGCAGCCGGAAGTAGCAGGGTTCCATTTCTTTTTCGGGCGGGCACATTTTCTTTTCAACAAAGAGATTCCCGGAGACACGTCCGCAGGCGTTATGGCAAATGTTACGGACTGTATCGATGATGTCGCCGCAGACCGCGCTGGCGGTGGGGAGCCGGCCCGCACCGCGGCCCATGAACATTGCGTCTCCTACTGCGTCGCCGTTCACGTAGATGGCATTATATACATCGTTTACACTGGCCAGCGGATGATTCTTCGGCAGCATGACAGGATAAACGTTGGCGGTAATTCCGTTTTCCGGATCATTTTTGGCCACGCCCAGCAGTTTTACTACATATCCCAGTTCACGGGCATAACTGATATCACAGGCTTCTACGTTGTCGATGCCTTCTATGTGCACATCTTTCAGAGTCAGCGCAGTGTTGAAGGCAAGAGAGGCCAGCACGGTGATTTTGCGGGCAGCATCGATACCTTCCACGTCCGCTGTGGGATCGGATTCCGCATAACCTTTTGCCTGAGCTTCCTTCAGAGCGTTTTCGTAAGAAAGTCCCGCTTCGGTCATCCGGGTCAGCATGTAGTTGGTAGTACCGTTCACAATGCCCATGACGCGGGAGATTTTATTGCCGGCGAGGCAGGAACGTAACGGACGAATGATAGGAATGCCGCCACCCACTGCGCCTTCAAACTGGAAATCCAATTGTTTTTCCGCAGCCAACGCAAACAGAGATTTGCCGTATTCTGCCAACACGTCTTTGTTAGCGGTTACCACATGTTTGCCATGCTGTAACGCTGCTTCTATATATTCCTTGGCAGGATGCACACGGCCGATCAGTTCGACCACTATATCAATTTCCGGATCGTTTAAAATATCGTCCAGATTGTCGGTATATCCAATGTTGTATTTTTCAATTTCCGGTTTTAATTTGGACTTATCCCGGACCAGAACGGTCTTCACTTCAACGGCGCAGCCGGCTTTCCTTGCAATGTCCTCTTTGTTTTCGTTCAGGACGATGATCACGCCGCCGCCGACGGTGCCACAGCCTAACAGGCCGATCTTAACAGTATTCTTCATAATGTTTTAATACCTTCTCCCTCAAATATATTTTATAAAAAAATAATGATTAAAAATATCCGGTGCGGAGAATCAGACTTGCCGGGAAAGAAAAACTGAGGACAACCTCCTTACACCTGTCCTAAAACCTCCAACCGTTTTACACCGTCAATCATGCGCAGTTTATCCAATAATGCTTCCAGATCCACTGTCATATTCTTTGTTTCAATAGAAATGGTAGTATTGGCTACGCCCTGAAGGGGGATTCCCTGGTTGATGGTCATGATGTTTCCGGAATCTGTCGAAATCAGGTTGAGGACACGGGACAGTACGCCGGCTTTATGTTCCAACAACAAGGAAAGGGTGATGATTTTGTCCCTGCTGGCTTCATAAAACGGGAAAACATAATCCTTATATTTATAATAAGCGCTCCGGCTAAGATTCATCCGTTCTACCGCCTCGTTAATGGTTTTTGCTTCGCCACGTTTCAGGATCTCTTTCACCTTGATGGTCTTCTTAATAGCTTCCGGTAAAATATCTTCTTTTACAAGATAGAAAGATGTTGTTTCATAACCTGGTTTGCTTGCTGCTGCGTTGAGATCGATATTCCTGGTTCGTCCCATGTTCCTGACTCCTTCCTCTAACTATTTATTGTCATTCAGATGACCGGGTTTGATTTTACTTTCAGTCCCATTTAATAACCGTCTGATATTATCCTTGTGGCGGATTATGACAAACAGGCATGCCAGTGTTCCGAATACAGCAAAGGGCGCGGGATAGTTAAGATACCATCCGGCCGATGCGGCGACAATTGCTGCAATTACAGAACCCAGGGATACATAACGGGTTATCAGGACAATGATAATCCATACACAAAGTCCGGCCGCCGCTCCCCAGGGAAGCATATACAGAAACAATCCCAGGCCGGTCGCTACGCCCTTTCCGCCTTTAAAACCGAGAAACAGCGAATAGTTATGTCCCAGTAACGCGCCCAGTGCAGTCACTGCCACAATAACCGGGTCTGCAGAAAACTTAGAAATGATATGTAAAGCCAATATACCTTTCATCATATCCCCTGCCAATACGGCGGCCGCTGTTTTCGGTCCGACTGTGCGGAAGACATTTGTCGTTCCGATATTACCGCTTCCGTATTTTCGGATATCAATTCCGTGAAATGCCTGCACCAGCCATAATCCGCAAGGTATAGAACCAAACACATACCCCAGCAGGAAACCGCCGGCGGTTAACAGATAATTCATGCGCAGGAACTCCTTTAATCTATTTTTCCGGGATAAAAAATCTCTGACATGCTGTTACTCTTAAAAGGTTACAGATCTTCTTCATTTTTTGCACGGATAATCATCTGGATAGGCGTACCTTCAAAACCAAAAGCTTCCCGTAGTTTGTTTTCCAGATAACGCTGATAGGAGAAGTGCATGATTTCAGGATTGTTGACGAACAGTACAAAGGTCGGCGGCTTGATTTTAACCTGTGTTACAAAATAAATCTTTAACTGGCGTCCTTTGTCTGTGGGCGGCGGATTGATGGCGCAGGCGTCTTCGATAATCTGGTTGATGACAGACGTGGAGATGCGCATTGCGTTCTGCTCGGCCACATATTTGATGACTTCCGGCAGCCGGTGGATGCGCTGCATGGTGACTGCCGAAACATAAACAACCGGAGCGTACTGGAGAAAGACAAGTTCTTTCCGTAATTCTTCCGTGTAGCGCAGAGTGGAACCGGTATCTTTTTTATACAGATCCCATTTGTTTACAACAAGGATGATACCTTTGCCCGCTTCATGGGCGTAGCCGACAATTTTTTTATCCTGCTCGGTGACACCGTCCACTGCGTCGATGACCATCAGAACAACATCGGAACGGTCAACGGCACGAAGGGAACGGACGATACTGTACTTTTCAATCAGTTCTTCAATTTTGCCTTTGCGGCGCATACCGGCCGTATCAATAAACAGGTAACGCTGCCCGTCTTTTACTACCGGGGTATCAATTGCGTCACGGGTAGTACCCGCCTGGTCGCTGACAATGGAGCGTTCTTCCCCCACCAGCGCGTTAAAGATGGAAGATTTTCCTACGTTAGGCCTGCCGATCAGGGCGACCTTGATTTCATCCTCGTCTTCATCATTTAACTGAGGCACAGTCTGCTGAACTTTATCCATGACGGAATCCAGCATATCGCCAAGCCCCAGATGGTTTGTCGCGGAAATAGGAATCGGTTCGCCTAATCCAAGATTATAGAATTCAAAGATTTCCATTTCCTGTTTAAAGGAATCCGCTTTATTTACAGCGAGGATGATTGGCTTTTTGGATTTACGCAATAATTTCGCAACTTCTGCGTCTTCGTCTGTAATACCGGTGCGGGCGTCACAGACAAACAAAATAACATCAGCCTCACGAATGGCGATTTGTGCCTGTTCCCGTATGGAAACGGCAATTTTGTCAGTGTTGGCTATTTCGATACCGCCGGTATCGATAATAACGAACTCCCTGTCAAGCCACTCAGAGGTTGCGTACAAACGGTCGCGGGTCACGCCGGGGATATCTTCTACAATGGAAATTCGTTCATTGGCCAATACGTTGAACAGGGTGGACTTGCCCACATTCGGTCTTCCAACAATGGCGACAATAGGTTTTGACATAGTGCAAAGATCCTCATACTTTCTTGTAAAGGTTTATAAAAACATCTATCACAAATATATAACTAATGATATTTTCAATAAAAAACAATTATAACTTCATAACCGGGTTAATGGTCTATACCGTCCCGTATGGTAATATTTTTTAGCGTAAAATAATGTTTTACTTCCTGCATATCTGTTACCAGATCCGCTTCGTCAATCAGTTCCGCCGGTGCTTCCCTTCCGGTGCAGACAACTTCTGTATTTTTGCGGTAATTATGCAGGAACGAGACAACTTTCTTCGTATCAATCAGATTCTTAGCCATGGCTAAATTGATTTCGTCCAGGATCAAAACATCCGTTTCATGATTTAATAAAACGCGTTTTCCTTCTTCCCAGGCATCCTGTGCCATTTTTACGTCAATGGGATCCGGGTTGCGAAAGTTTACAAAACTGTCCCGCCCCATCTGTTTCAGGGTAAAGTTGGGAAGGAAATGAAAAGCCCGGGCTTCCCCGTAGGTAGCGTCGCCTTTCATGAAACAGATCATGATGACTCTGGCTCCATGGCCAATGGCCCGTAGCGCAAGTCCAAGGGCGGCAGAAGTTTTGCCTTTGCCGGTTCCGGTATAGACATGCAGCATGCCGAAATTTTTCATATCCAATACGCCTCGCTTATGAAAACTGTTTCACATATTCTGTATTATTTTTGGCAGAGATTGTTTTCCGTTCCGGAACTGAATTCCTGGCAGTGATGTCTTTATGCGACAGCGGCTGTTCCAACAGCAGGTTATATAATTCAGCTGCGCCTTTGGCGATTCTGACGTCCCTGCCCCTTCGGCGTATAAATTCATCTAACGGCATATCGTCCAGAAACAGATTGTCCTGATTCAACACTACTGCAGGCAGAATCACAGGAGCTTCTTTCGGAAGCTGGGCCAGAATATCTGTACCTGTCAATAAACCTGTTACATTAACGGTATGCCCGAAGAAATCATTGACAACCGGGATAATGCGGTTGTTTGTGTGATAACGGAAATTAAATTCCTGTATCACCTGCTGGAGTAAAGTCGCAGCGGAAACACCGACGGGAATGACGTAATCTTTATGCGCCGGGTGCAAATCATCCCTGTGACGCCGGACAGCCTTTTCCCATTCGGACAGAAAGTTCTGTGTCAGCCCGATACCGTTCTCCAATTGGGGAAATCCGTCGTACCAGTCAACGGGAGGCATCTTCTGATTTGCCAGTATATAAAACTCGTCGCCCAGATAAACGAAAGAACGCCCCAGACGCCGGCGGCAGTCTTCCTGCCAGCGGGTTACTGTTTCGACTACAGCAGCAGCGCTTTCTCTGGTAAACAAATTTAAGTCGGGCAATCCTTTTTTATTTTTTGTAATACCTACCGGGACTATGGCCATGTCTTCTACGTAATCCGATAAAGCCACCAGGTCACGGTAAGATTTTTCCAAAACTGTGCCGTCGTTCCAACCGGGGCAGCAGACAATCTGCGCATGGATATGGATGCCTGCGGCAAACAGACGCTGCAGTTTTTCCATGATCTCCCCGGAATGCCAGTTCTTCATCATTGCCTGACGTACCTGCGGGTCTGTTGCGTGGACGGACACATACAGGGGGGACATATGATTCCGGATGATGCGGTCAAAATCATCTTCTGTTAAATTGGTCAGCGTGACGAAATTGCCGTATAAAAAAGATAACCGGTAATCGTCGTCCCTGATATACAGACCCTTTCGGAGACCGGGGATCATGCGGTCAACAAAGCAGAACACACAGTGATTATGACAGATACGTACCTTGTCAAACACTGCGCTTTCAAAGGAAAGTCCAAGTTCTTCGTCAATTGCTTTCGATACCCTTACTTCACGTACGGATCCGTCTGTTCCCTTCACAGACAGCAACGGTTCAAAATCAGCGGCAGCAAAGCTGACATCCAGTATGTCACGCATAGGCATACCATTGACGGCACAAAGGGATTCTCCTGCCCTGATGCCGGCATTATCCGCAGCACTATGCTTCCTGACCGAACAGATTTTGCCTTCCCAGTTAGTTTCCATACGTCCTCCGAAATGTCTTGTTATATTATACATAAATTTCAAAAAAAACACAAATGTACATTGTAAAAAAGCAAAAAAAGACCCGCTTTTTTCAAGCGGGCCTTTTGTTTACAAAGATTACTTACGGATATTCAGTTTGGCAATAATTGCACGGTACCGTTCAATGTCTTTCTTCTGCAGATAGTTCAGCAGGCCACGACGCTGACCAACCATTTTCAGCAGACCGCGACGGGAATGATGATCTTTTTTGTTGGATTTCAGGTGCTCGGTCAGAGCAGCAATGCGGGTGGTAAGAACCGCAATCTGTACTTCCGGAGATCCGGTGTCGCCTTCATGACGGGCATGTTCTTTGATAATCGCCTGTTTTTCTTCTGTTGTTAACATGATAACAAACCTCCATAAATTTTAATTGTCCGGCCGGGACCAGGAAGGCGTTGGAGAAGCGCTCTACGTAGTTCCGGTTAGGATACTGAAATATTCTAGCACAGAAATAAATATAATGCAAATCTTTTTTTGAAAAATAATTTACTGTTCATGGTTCTGGGCGGAAAACCAGGCAAGGGCGTCCGCTTTGTCTTTTTCCAGCTGTGCTTTTAGTTCATCTAATGAAGAAAACCTGCGCTCATTACGGATGAACCTGCAAAACGCCGTTTCAAGAACATGACCGTAGAGATCCTCATTGCAGCCAAACAAGTGAACCTCAAGCACTTCGCGGACCACGTCGTCAAAAGTGGGATTCATGCCCAGATTCCCTACCCCGTTAAAAATCCTTTCACCGTCACGCACCTGCAAAGCGTAAACACCGGCAGGAGGCAACGCGGAACCGTTCCGGTTCACATACAGGTTTGCGGTAGGAAAGCCCAGCGTCCTTCCCCGTTGAAAACCTTTGTGTACAATTCCCTGGACGCTGCAGAAACGGCCCAGCATGTTTTCCGCGTCACGAAGGTTGCCTTCAGAAATGGCCCGGCGTATCCGTGTGCTGCTGATAATCCGGTTCTTATATTTGAGAAGCGGCCTTACAATCACATCAAAGCCATCTTCTTTGCCGCTTTCCTTCAATATTTCCGTATTCCCTGTGCCCCTGAAACCGTAGGTAAAATTCGTTCCGCATACAAGGCAGGAAAAATTGAACTGTTTCAGTTTTTGCAAAAACTCTTCCGGAGATAAAAGTGACAACTGCCTGTTAAAGGGAACATCGATCAGCAAATCTACCCCCCAGCGTTTCAAAAGCCTTACCTTTTCTTCAGGGGAAATCAACGCCTGTGGAATCGCCGAAGGCCGGATGGCGGCATAAGGATGATTACTGAACGTGAAAACAGCCAACCGCAGCCGGTTTTTACGGGCATAGGCCGCAGCGGCGTCAATCACGTCGCGGTGCCCTTTATGAAGACCGTCAAAGGTCCCCATGGCAATCACGCAGGGCGTTTTTTGAAAGGATTCCTTTTCTGTTTTTTCCAAATACAAACGCTTAACGATTTCCATAATTGTCAAATGTTTCAACAGACATCATACGACTGCCCGGCTCTTTCAATCCTGTGTTTCCCGAAACAGCAATGATATGTCTTTTCAAACTGGCTCCGGCGGTTGTTTAACCTGGACAAGTATTTTTTCCGGTTTCACTATTTCGTCCTCTACATTCACCATTCCCAGAAATGCATCAGCCAAATAAAGAGAGTATGTTCCGGCGGCTGTACCTTTTACCGTTGTCCGGACTCCGTTGGTGATACGGAAGGCCTGCAGTTCATTAACACATAATTTCCCGGTTTTGCGGACGGCGGTTTCCAAAGGCAGCAGTATCCTGTCCGGATTTTCCGCTATCTCATCTAATGTATGGGAGTCCTTAATAGAAAAATCTCCGGCTCTCGTCCGGAGTAAAAAGGTCATACAGGCACAGGTTCCCAGAGCAGCAGCTATATCTTCCAGCAAGGTGCGGACATACGTTCCCTTGGAACATTCGATATCCAGACTGAAATACGGTGGATACAGCTTTACGCAATCCAGGCGGAAAATTTCTACGGGCCTGGCGGGGCGTTCTATTATAATGCCTTCTCTAGCGTACTCATACAGTTTTTTCCCGTTGACCTTCAATGCGGAATACATGGGAGGAACCTGTAAAATCTTCCCACGGAACTGTTGTAAAACGTTTTCGAATTCCGTTGCAGAAATAGCCGGAACGGGTTTTGTTTCCAATATGTTTCCGCTGTCGTCACCGGTATCCGTGCGAATGCCAAACATCCCTTCCGCACGGTAACGCTTCGTTGCTGTTGCCGCATATTCCAGCAAACGGGTCGCATTACCGATAAAAACAGGTAACACACCGGCAGCATCCGGATCCAGCGTTCCGGAATGACCGGCCTTCCTTATCCCGTAAATCCGGCGGATCCGGCTGACTACATCATGAGAGGTCATGCCGGGAGGCTTGAGTACGTTTACAATACCGTCCGTCATATAAACAATTCCCCGACTGCTTCCAGAATCACTTTTTCAGCTTCTTTCAGCGGAGCGTAAATGCTGCAGCCGGAAGCTTTCTTATGACCGCCGCCGCCAAAGGATAACGCAACCTTTGCCACATCAATTTCTTTAGAACGGAAGCTTACACGGGTCAGGTTCGCTTCAACCTGCTTAAAAAGCAAGGCGATTTCCACCCCTTCCACATATCGGGGGTACGAGATAAAAGTGTCAGTTTCGACATTATGATCATATAATTCCAGAGGGATTTCAATATAAGCAATCTTTCCGTCTTTTAAAAATGTCAGTGTTTCCAGTACTTTACGCAACATTTCCACCTGTGAACGGGATTTTAATTCCATGTTATCCGAAATCAGGCTGGGATTGACCCCGTAGTTCAGTAAGGCAGCTGCTGTTTTCAAAGTCCTTGAGGTCGTGTTAGAGTATTTGAATGAACCGGTATCGGTATATATCCCTTCGTAAATACAGGTCGCGATGTCCCTGGTAAGTTTGATTCCCATCTCCAGCAGCAGGCTATATATAATTTCAGCTGTTGCTGCGGCATCGGAGTCCAAATACAGATAATCCGCAAACCGTGTATTTGTTTTATGGTGGTCAATATTGAGAACGGCAGGAGATTTGACAACGTCCAGAGCATTGCCTGCCCTGTCTGCCGAACTGGCGTCGACAATTACCAGAAGATCCGCATCTACAGATTCTTCTGGCGCAAAGCGACGGTATTCAGCAATTCCGGGAAGAAACGAATAGACAGTGGAAATGTCGTCGTCAACGTTCATAATGACTTCTTTACCCAGCATACACAACGCATGCATAAGGGCAAGGGACGAGCCGAGAGTATCGCCGTCAGGACTGACATGGCTGACGATCACCAGTTTTTTTGCCGCTTTCAACAGTTCACCGGTTTCCGCTAATGAACAGTTCTTACTCATTTTTTGTTCCTTCATTTTCTTTGATCTGGCGCAGCAGACTGTCGATATGCTCGCCGTATTCCCAGGAAGTATCTTTCTCCAATATCAGCTCCGGAGCAAAACGCAGACGGATGCGTTTTGCGATTTCTGTTCTCATGAAGCCTTTTGCTTTGTTCAATGCTTTCCACGCCTGCTCCTGTTCTTCTGCAGAACCGTACAGGCTTACGAAAACTTTCGCCTGGCTCATATCATCTGTCAGGTTCACGCCCGTAACCGTTACCAGTTTGATACGGGGATCTTTGATATCCAGCAGAAGCATGTTGGAAATCTCATGCTGGATAGCTTCCTGAACTTTTTCAACTCGTAATCTGGCCATAATTCACCTTTACAATATCCTTATTCGGGAGCAACTTCTTTCATAATATAAACTTCAAACTGGTCATTCTCTTTGATGTCATGGAATTTGGCCAGCGTGATACCGCATTCGTATCCGGCGGCAACTTCTTTCACGTCGTCTTTGAAACGGCGCAGGGATTCCATCTCGTCCTCGGCAATGACAATACCGTCCCGGACCACACGGATCTTGGCATTGTTTGTAACTTTGCCTTCGATAACATAGCAGCCGGCAATGAGCATCTTGGAAATGGTGATGACCTGGCGAACCTCCACGCGACCGATTACGTCTTCTTCGAATTTGGGAGCCAGCATGCCCTTGATGGCAGCTTCCACGTCATTGATGGCATCATAGATGACACGGTACGGACGGATATCCACCTTTTCGCTTTCCGCAATCTTGCGGGCATTCGCATCCGGGCGCACATTGAAGCCGATGATAAGGGCGTTTGCCGCAGAAGCCAGCATGACGTCCGATTCATTGATAGCGCCTACGCCGGAATGCACAACAGATACTTTAACCTCTTCATTCTGAATCTTGACAAGGGACGCGCACAAAGCTTCCACAGAACCCTGTACATCCGCCTTGACAACAATATTCAGTTCCTTCAGTTCGCCTTCTTTGATGCGGCTGAAGATATCATCCAGGGATACCTTGGCGGCTTTCTGTTGCTCTGCTTTTGCTTTGGCGATACGTTTCTCCGCTACGCTGCGGGCAATCTTTTCATCTGCCGCATCCAGAATGTCGCCGGCCTGAGGAACTTCATTCAGACCTAATACTTCTACCGGTGTAGAAGGACCGGCTTTGCGTACTTTTTCACCCCGGTCGTTGATCAGGGCGCGCACCCGGCCGTGGGCTGTTCCTGCGATAATATAGTCGCCGATGGTCAGAGTGCCCCGCTGTACCAGTACAGTAGCAACCGGTCCGCGGCCTTTATCCAGTTTTGCCTCAACGATAGTACCGTGGGCTGGCAGTTTCGGATTGGCTTTCAGTTCTTTGACTTCCGCTACCAGGAGGATCATTTCCAGCAAATCGTCAATACCCTGATGGGAACGAGCCGATACGGGAACCATAATGGTATCCCCGCCCCAATCTTCCGGAATCAGTTCCATCTCGGAAAGCTGTTTCTTGACATGTTCCGGATTTGCAGCCGGTTTATCCATTTTATTGATAGCTACGATAATAGGCACGCCGGCAGCTTTCGAATGGTTAATCGCTTCAACTGTCTGGGGCATAACGCCGTCGTCTGCCGCTACGACCAGAACGGAAATGTCTGTACACTGTGCGCCTCTGGCACGCATGGCTGTAAACGCCTCATGGCCCGGCGTATCCAGAAATGTGATCTTCTTACCACCTGCATTTACGGTATAAGCGCCGATATGCTGGGTGATGCCACCTGCTTCACGGGCCGTTACATGAGTCTTGCGGATGGCGTCCAACAGGGAGGTTTTGCCATGATCGACATGGCCCATAACCGTAACAACCGGCGGACGTACAATCTGCTCCTCCGGATTATCTTCAATCTCCGGAATCTCGGTTGGATCTTCTTCCGGAGGCAGCGGCTGCACATCGACCCCGAATTCGTTACCGACCAGCGTTGCGGTGTCGAAATCGATATCCTGGTTGATAGTTACCATTTCTCCTAACAGGAAGAGACACTTGATTACTTCCGCTACTTCCCGTTTGATCAGTTTGGCAAATTCCTGAACATTGATGGATTCAGCAATCTGTACCATAGTGGGACGTATTACTGCAGCCGGCTGATCATTGCGCACCGGAACACCGGATTTGGATTTCAGATGCTTTGTGGGACGCATATGGTCTGCGCTGCGCATAGGACGGCTGTCACGGGAAGCATAGGAACCTTTCAGCTGTTTTTCGTGCTTTTTATTATATTTTTCCCGGCTTTCCTTACCACGTGGAATCTCTTCAAAAGCACCGGCAGGTTTTTTAGCCGTGTTATTGTTGCGGTTGCCCGGGCGGTTTCCTCCAAATTTATTACCCTGATTTGCGTCTTTATCTTTATTAAAGCCTCCGCCCTGACGGTTGAAGCCTTGGCCCTGCTGTCCCTGACGGTCCCGGTTGAAGCCTCCGCCCTGACGGTTAAAGCCCTGGCCCTGTCCTTGTTGTCCCTGACGGTCGCCTCTGTTGAAGCCTCCGCCCTGACGGTTAAAGCCCTGGCCCTGTCCTTGTTGTCCCTGACGGTCGCCTCTGTTGCCGCCTCCGCGCTGGCGGTTGA
>Ga0256407_10007408_pt1 | contig 16519 bp, 13 predicted proteins | sample RumenRJG_04DNA_FD_193489 | JGI IMG/M metagenome (GOLD analysis project Ga0256407, IMG submission 193489) | Bovine rumen microbial communities from Lethbridge, Alberta, Canada - RJG_04 | ecosystem: Host-associated > Mammals > Digestive system > Stomach > Rumen | place: Canada: Alberta...
GTACTCATAAGAAAAATCAAACTTAAAAAATATCTTAAAGAATGAAACCATCAAGTATTTTGAAGATTGCCGTACTGGCAATGCCGTTATTGTTATCTTCTTGTATCTTCCACAAGAAGGCTGTTAAGGAAGAGGCACCCCAACCTTTGACTGCAGAAGAACTGCAGAATAAGAATTTTGTGGACCGGGTGCAGGACAATGTGCAGACAGCACGTTTTATTACCTCAAAGGTAAAGTTCTCTGTTGAAGTAGGTGCTCAGAAACTTACTCTTACAGGAAACCTCAAGATGAAGCGTGATGACGTTATCCGTTTGCAGCTGATGGCCTTTGGGTTTGTTGAGGCAGGACGTATTGAGATGACAAAGGATTATGTGCTTATCATGGACCGTATCAACAAACAGTATCTGAAGGCTCCATGGATGCAGATTGATTTCCTTCGTAACAGTGGACTGAACTTCAGCTCTATGCAGTCTCTTTTCTGGAATGAGTTGTTCAAGCCAAACCCAGTGATTGTAGGTAAGAAGGCTGTTGCTGACACTACAGCAACATTCTCTACTATCGAAAGTGGCGACGACATGATCATCCAGCTTAATGAAGGTAAGATGGATTACAGCTGGCTCGTTGGTCGTAATGATGCCTTGATCAAGATGGCTAATATCCAGTATAAGGATCGTTTCAATTCTGATAATAATGCTCAGCTGAATTGGGACTATGATAAGTTTGAGATGTTCTCTAGTAAAAAGTTCCCGATGAAGCATGCCATCAGCCTTACAACAGCGAAGAAAGATGTGAAACTGGGTATGACCCTTAATTACATTGGCAGTGATACTGAGTGGGAGACACGTACAGAAGTGTCTAACAAATATCGTGAGGTGACTGTCGACGAGATCCTGCGTCGTTTTATGTCGCTTTAATTCTATAGGTAATAGTGAGTAATAAGATAAAAAGATTGTTTTGGAGGAATTATATGGTGATAGTGCTTATGGCACTATTCACCTTTTATTGTTCACTATTCACAACCACAGCCGTAGCCCAAAAGAGGACTACGACAAAAACAGTCTCCAAGAAGCGGCCTGCTAAAAAGGCTGCTTCTAAGGCGACGGGTAAGAAACAGCCTGTAAAGAAGCAACAGGCAAAAAAGACACAGCCCAAGCAGCCTGCTGTTACTGTTAAGGGGCTCCAGAATCAGCGTCAGCAGTTGCAGAAGCAGATGAAGGAGCAGGAGCGTAGACTCCGTCAGAATGAGAAGGATGTTAAGGCCCGGCTTCAGAATCTGATGATTATCAATACGGAAATCAGCGATAAACGTAAGACTATCGATACTATCCGTCGTGATATCGTAACCCTCGATGGTAACATCCAGACATTGAGTCTTCAGCTGAGTAATCTCGAGAGGGAACTGGCTGACCGTCAGGACAGATTCAAGAAATCTGTGAGATACATGCATCGCAATCGAGGAATACATAATCAGCTTATGTTCATCTTCAGTGCGAAGAATTTCTCTCAGATGTACCGTCGTATGCGTTTTATGCGTGAGTATGCCGTCTATCAGCGTGCTCAGGGTGAGGCGGTGAAATCGATGCAGGCTCAGGTGGAAGAGGCGATGGGTGAACTCTCTTCTTCAAAGAAACAGAAAAACGCCCTTCTTGTAAGGGATGAGCAGGAGAAGAGGGCTCTTGAAGGCAAACAGGCGGAACAGCAGAGTGTGGTAAACTCACTTCAGAAGCAACAAAAGACTATTCAAAGCATTCTTGAACAGCAGCGTAGGAAAGATGCTGCCCTTAATGCTCAGATTGATAAGATGATTGCTGAGGAGATTGCCCGTGCTAAGGCTCGTGCTGAGGCAGAGCGAAAGAGAGCTGCCGCTGAGGAGGCTCGTAAGAAACGTGAGGCTGAGCTTGCCAAGAAGAAAGCTGAGGCAGAGGCTGCTGCCAGAGAGAATGCTCGTCGTATTGCTGAGGCTAAAGCCAGGGAAGAGAAAGCTAAGGCTGAGGCTCGTGCTGCTGCCAGGAAGTCTGAACGAGAGAAGGCTGCTGCTGAGAAGGCTGCCCGTGATGCAGAGAATGAACGTAGGGCTGCGGAACGCAAGGCGGAGGCCGAGAAGAAGGCTCACGAGAAAGAGATGGCTGCCGCTAAGAGGAAATCAGAAGAAGAATGGTCTGTCTCTTCTGAGGACCGTCGCTTGAGTGGTAACTTTGAGAGTAATAAAGGTAAGTTCCCTATGCCTATCACAGGACCTTATAAGATTGTTAATACTCAGGGCCAGAACCGTGTTGAGGGTCTGAAGGGTACTACGATAAGAGAGTTGCGAGGTATAGAACTGAAAGGACAGCCCGGTGCACAGGTACGTTGTATATTTGATGGTGAGGTGAGTGGCGTAGCACGCTATGGCGATGCTGTGATTATAATTGTTCGACACGGAATGTTCTTCTCTGTGTATAGTGACCTGAGCTCTGCCAGCGTTACTCGTGGACAGAAGGTAAGTGCACGCCAGGCTTTAGGAGCCGTGAATCGTGAGGGTACGATGAAGTTTGAGCTCCGTCGCATCTCTGGAGCTCCGGTTAACCCTCTTGCGTGGTTGGCAAGATGATTCTACAAACTGATATCTGAAAGCAGATTTACGTACGTCTCTATTGCGTTTTCTATCTCGGAGATGCGGATATACTCATTAGCAGAGTGACTGCGAGAAGACTTTCCTGGACCTAGCTTGACTGAAGTGAACGGCATCAGTGCCTGATCGCTAAGCGTAGGACTTCCGAATGGTCTCATACCCATAGCCTTACATTTCTTAATCAGTGGGTGTGACTCAGTGATAGATGATGAGTGCAGACGGAAAGAACGGGCCTCAAGTCTGCATTTCTTCATCTTCTTACGAAGGAATTCAAACACAAACTCGTTCTGATAGTATTCGTTGGTACGTATATCGATCACGAAGTGCAGTGAGTCTGGGATTACATTATGTTGGGTTCCGGCCTCAACAACTGTTACTGTCATCTTCGTCTCTCCAAGAAGGGGACTGACCTTACGGAACCTGTAATCTCTCAGCCATACAAGATCGTCGAGGGCCTCATATATGGCATTCACACCCTCGTTTCTTGCTGCGTGGCCGGAAACTCCATCTGCATATCCATCAATCACCATAAGTCCCTTCTCTGCTATTGCCGGCTGCATGCCTGTGGGCTCTCCTACGATAGCGACATCAATATTTGGTAACCTTGACAATACTCGGCTGAATCCATTGCTGCCAGAGACCTCTTCCTCGGCTGATGCCACCCATAGGATGTTATAATTACGTGGTTTGTTGAGCATGATACGGTATGTCTGTAAAAGGGAAACCAGACCTCCGCCACAATCGTTGGAACCAAGACCATAGAGAATGTCTCCTTCTTGCGATGCCTTATAAGGATCACGAGTCCAGGTGCTGACAGGTTTTACTGTATCGATATGAGCATTGAGCATTATCGTAGGACGATCGTTCTGCCAGTCAGGGCAACCTACCCACAGATTATTTGCCTCTCTGCCATAGGGTAATTGCCACTTATCGAGATAAGATGCCAGTAGATTGGCTGCATTCTCTTCGTTCCTACTTACCGAAGGTGTCTCGATAAGAGCCTTCAGCAATTCAACAGCATCACTTAAAAACAGATTCATATGTTCCATACGACCGAATATTTCTGCAAAGATAGTACAAAATGAATGAATAACAAAAGGAAACTTTGATTTTTTTCTCTTTGCACAAAAAAAGATGCCACAACTCTCGCGAGCAGTGGCATCAAAAAGCCTATGTTTAACTAAAAATCCTTTTCTCTAAAAGAAATTTTCAGCCTTTCGGCTAAAAATTTGAAAGTTTAAAAGGGAGCTTCACAGCGACCTCCTGTTATCCAGTTGAAAACTTTCTCTTACCAATAACTAAAAACCTAAAACTATAAATATTACTACTAACCTAAAACAATCTATTAACCTTTTGACGTTGCAAAGGTACAACGAAAATTCAAATTTCACAAGAATTTTTGTGTATTAAGTGTATATTTACCCCTTATTCTTGATATAAATCAAGGTGTTGTGTGCGAAAACACTAAATATTTATCCTTTTTTCTTTGATTTTTGCAAAACTTCTATTACCTTTGCGTGCGAAATATAATAATGTATAGAAGATGAAGAAATTAATGGCCATAGTCATCGTCCTGCTAGTTGCAGTATTGATGACATTAACAAAGCCCGACGAGCAAAAACATAAGGACGCAATGATGTCGGCTATCAAGGAGTTTGTTGATCAGGAGGCTCAGGACAGAGGCTTCAAGGATAACGTTCTTACCAAACTTGGAAAGAATGTTGTAAATGCAGCCATTAAGACTGCCCTGAACTCAAAACTTAAGTTCAACGATTATCTGATTTTGAATACATCTTATGTTAAGCTTGATGGTGAAAATCAGCTTTTGTCGTTGGGCGCTTTCGGACATGTCTTTACCTTTGATAAGGATATGCTGAAGGAGAAGCTTGAGGAGGCGACAAAGACCAAGGAGGTTGAGATGCTCCAGAAAGAGGCTGCCAAGGATGAGGCAAAGGCCCTTAAAAAACAACTGAAGGAGGAGCGTAAACGCCAGAAGAAATTGGAAAAGGAGGCTAAGAAGAAGGCAAAACAGGCTGCTAAAGAAGCCAAGCGTAAGGCTAAGGAAGCCGAGAAAGAGGCAAAGCGAAGGGCGAAGGAGGCTGCTAAGGCCGCAAAGGAAGCTGCAAAGGATTAAAAAACTATAGGAGAATAGGTGCGAGTACTGATAGTAAATACCAGCGAGCGAACAGGTGGTGCTGCAGTTGCTGCTAACCGCCTGATGATGGCACTTAATAATAATGGTGTCAAGGCAAAGATGCTTGTTCGTGACAAGGAGAGTGATTCTCTTACAGTCGTAGGGTTACCCAAATCACCAATGCTCAACTGGCATTTCCTCTGGGAGCGCCTCGTGATATTCTTCCATTGCAGGTTCTCTCGTAAGCATCTTTTTGAGATAGACCTCGCAAATTCAGGTTCTGATATCACTAAGCTTCGTGAGTTTCAGGAGGCTGATGTCATCCACCTGCATTGGATTAATCAGGGAATGCTCTCACTTAGTGGTATCCGTAAGATACTGAAAAGTGGAAAACCTGTTGTGTGGACCATGCATGACATCTGGCCCGCAACGGCCATCTGCCATCTCACACTAAATTGCCGTAACTTCACCACCCATTGCCATAATTGCAGGCTGTTGCCTGGCAAAGGCTCTTCAAGCGACCTATCCACCAGCGTCTGGCGTAAGAAAGAGAAGATGCTTGAAGATAGTTCCATTTATTTCGTAACCTGTAGCCATTGGCTCGAACAAGAGGCGAAGGCGAGTGCCCTGCTCAGAGGACAAAAAATTGTCAGCATCCCCAATCCTATCGATACTCATATATACCGTAGTGGCGACAAACAGACTGCCCGGAAGAATCTTGGTCTGCCAGAGGATAAGCGACTGATATTATTTGTCTCCCAACGTGTCACCAACAAGAACAAGGGCATGGACTACCTCATTGATGCTTGTCGCCAACTGAAGGATTATGAATTGGTGATCTTGGGTGGACATGCCGAAGAGGTGGTTGACCAGCTACCCTTAAAGGCACATCCTTTAGGCTATGTCAACGATGAGCGTCGTATCGTGGAGATCTATCAGGCGGTGGATGTGTTTGTACTGCCTTCGCTCTCAGAGAACCTGCCTAACACCATAATGGAGGCAATGGCATGTGGTGTGCCTTGCGTAGGTTTCAAGGTAGGTGGAATCCCGGAAGAGATCGATCATAAGCGTAATGGCTACGTAGCAGAATATCGCGACTCCGACGATCTGGCAAGAGGCATCCGTTGGATACTGTCTGAGGCTGACTATGATCAGCTCTCTCAGGAGGCTGTACGTAAGGTTGCCCATAGCTATTCTCAACAGAGTGTGGCTATCAGTTACCTCGATGTGTATCATCAGGCAATGGCTTTCAAGCATTATAATCTATGATTAAGATTACCTACGTCACCATAACATTCAATGCTGCTGCTGTTCTGAGACGTACTCTCGATAGTGTGCTCTCGCAGGATTATCCTGAGATAACCCATCTTATCATCGATGGTGCTTCTACTGATGATACCATGAAGATTGTCGATGACTATATTGAGCGTTCTAACGCTGCTGATAACGGCCATCGTATTCATGTAACCTCAGAGCCTGACAAGGGTATCTATGACGCTATGAACAAAGGTCTGCGAAGTGTTGATGGTGATTATGTCTGTTTCCTCAACGCTGGCGACTTCCTCCCTTCGCCTGATACTGTCAGTCAGCTTATTACAGCGGTAGCAAACTCTCCACTCTCCACTCTCCACTCTCAACTTCCCTCCGTTCTCTATGGCGATACTGATATCGTCGATTCCAACGGCAATTTCCTTCATCATCGTCGTCTCGCACCTCCAGAGAATCTCACTTGGAAATCATTCCGTAATGGCATGCTCGTCTGTCATCAGGCTTTTTATGCCCGTACTGACTTCGCTATTGCTACTCCATATAATCAGGAATATCGTTATTCTGCTGATGTCGACTGGTGCATACGTATCATGAAAGCAGCTGCAAAGGAGAATGTGCCGATGCTAAACCTCCACATGGTGGTGGCCAACTATACCCAGGAGGGACAGACAACACTTCATCACCGTGAGTCGCTCAAAGAGCGTTACAGGGTAATGGAGTGTCATTATGGCCGAGTGCAGACATTTTTCATGCACTGCTGGTTCATTATTCGTGCTGTCCTGAAATCTTAGCGATACTTGTTGAATTCCCTTAGTGCAGGCAGGGCTCTGCCTGTATGGTTATCAAACAATCCTCTGTTTACCCAACAGTCAGTGACGTTATTGCCAACGGCATTCTCCTCAGGATACCACCAGAAAAGGCCAATGACGTTATGGTGACGCTTAAGCTCTGTTACCAGCTCTGAGGTGAACTGTGTCTGACCTTCGATGCTGATAGGGTAGTACTCAGAATACTGGTCTGGAGTGGCCCATCTGTCGTTCTCGTGAGAATAGTAGGCTGCTGTCTCTACAATCATCACAGGCTTCTCAGGGAAGAGCCAGGCGAGGCGTTCGAGATTCTTGCCAAGATTAGGTATCGACTTATGCCACATGGGATAGTAGCTGAGACCGATGATATCGTAGTCTACATGGCGACGTCGCAGCTGTTGGTAGTAGTTACGGGTTACATCCCAATCACCAGCCTTCTCTGTATGGATGATGATCTGTGACTTCGGGCATATTTCCCTGCAAGCCTTTGCTCCAGCCTTAAGGAAGTCGCAGAGCGTATCCCATCGCTTAGACATGCTCTCTTCGTCTGTGGACGCATCTTTCGGGTAGAGCTGACCTGTAGGCCAGAGCATGCCGTTGGTAATCTCATTGCCCACCTGAATCATCTCTGGCGTGATGCCAGCACGTTTAAGAGCCATCAGCGAGGCTTTTGTGTGGGCATATACGCTATCTGCAAGCTGACGGGCATCGGTTTTTTCCCAGGCTTTTGGGGTAAATTGTTTGCCAGGATCTGCCCAAGTGTCGCTGTAATGGAAGTCGAGCATCACCTGAAGGCCTGCTTTCTTAGCCTGGCGACAGAGGCGAGTGACGTATTTCAGATCCTGACATACTCCCTCGCCCTTATGTTGCTCTGGGGCGTTCTCCGGATTGACGAACAGACGTACTCGGATCATGTTCCAGCCCTGCTTCTTAAGCCAAGGCAGCAGTGATACTTGCCGTCCGTCATAATCCTTATATATTGTGCCTTGTTCCTCGTACGAAGGTAGAAGCGATACATCACCACCTAAGTAACGCTGAGCGTTGCCTGTCAGCCACAGACAACAGAAAATGACTGTAACAAATAGCCCTCTCATCCGATTACTTAAGTATTACCTTCTTCTTATTAACGATATAAATACCCTTAGGCAGATTCTCCAGCTTGCCATCCGTGCGAACCAAGCGACCATCGAGGCTGTATATATTTCCAGAGTATTCCGGTGTGATAATCCGATTTTCGTTTATACCAGTTATGGTACCTGTGAGGTCATTTACAGTAAACTTACCATTGTAATCTTCTCCAATTTCATAATATTTGTTTTCACTGAGAGGACCGATATCAACAGTCTGCTTCTTATCCTTACCCTGGTTGAATATAATATTAAATGAGTAATCCTTTGTGTTTACATCAAATTCCTGATAGTAATATGTCACCCCATTGACTTCTTTTGTGGCAGTAATCTTGGTACCAGGCCATCCTCCCAGCAACTGGGTGTTCTTACCGTCATTAGCCCAACTGTAGAAATATACATCACTCCAGTTCGGATTCTTTAGATATACGGTTGCCTTATGGGCGACAAACGGCTTAATAACATATTGTCGGCTGATGATATTCTTTACTGTGCTACCAATAAGAAGACCAACTTTCAGTGTGCAGGATTCACTGATCGTAATCTCGCTGCCAGAATTAACTTTCTGACTGCTTGATGTGGGATCGCTGCCATCAAGTGTGTATACTAATTGTGCATCGATAGTTGCCGATACAGCTGTCAGCTTAGCTTTCGTGGCTTCTGTGTATGTGCCAGCAGCAAGACTTACCCATGGCGTTTCTGTCGACTTGCTGAGATAATAAGCATAATTATTGCCACTCAGAATCTTTACGTAGTTATTGTCGCTAAACGTTGCATTGCCGAATGTTGCGTAAAGCTTACCTTTAGTGCCTGTTGTCTCCAATTGATAATTAGAAGAGGAACTGCTTTTCTGGCTCCATTCACTCTCGTTGGTGATGCCAGCGGCCTTTCGTGCCAGGATCATCTGCTTTATCTCGTCTTTGTAGCTCTTCCAATGCAGCAGGAAAACGCATGGGGTGCCAGGCATGGCCATAAGCCAAGCGTTTGCTGCTGTAATATTATTGTTTATTGGGTCTTTCGTGTAGTTTGATACGTTACCACGATCCTGCATATCATGATTCTCTACAAATGTAACTGCATAACGTGAATAACCACTCTCTGTTGCCAGTCCTCCATCAGCCAGTTTGCTCCAATTATAGCCATTACATGCATCACGGGCAGAATAGCGGAATGCAAAGTCGAAGGTGGCACATTGAACCTCATCATTCTTCTTTTGCTCGTCGATGACTTTTTTCAGTGTTGCCTTATTGCCGTCCCAATACTCGCCTACAGCAAATTTTGGCTTTGAATCATAGTTGTATTCTGCCAAAGTGCTGCGAAGGAATCCTTTTGTCATGTCATAGCGGAATCCTGTATAACCGAGATCATTGAGAAGGAACTTCAGATATACTTTGATAATGTCTTGGACGTTCTGGCTGGTGTGGTCAAGATCACGGCATCCATCCCAGTCCTCACAGGTTGAATGGTTTTCATCGTTTCCAAGGGTATAACCATTTTTATCTGCCCAAGTCTTGGTCTTGCCATTATCATCGTTACCGCAGATATCTTTTGAGGTCATTTGATATTTTACTCCCTTGTAAATTTCTTCAGGGTAATCCACCCATGAATTGTTTACACCAAGATTATTGCGATGATTGATGACAACATCAGCAATGATACCAACCTTCTTGTTTTTGAATGTTTCAATCATCTTTCTAAGCTGGGATTCTGTACCAAATGAACTGTTTTGGTCGAAATAATATACTGGCGTGTATCCCATCTGGTTGTAACTCGAGTTACAGTTTCCACTTTGTGGTACCCATATAAGGTCGAAGTATGTTGAGAGTTCGTCTGCCTGACTCTCAAGGTTGGTCCATTGGGTATCTACGAATGAGTCCCATGAAAATCCCTGAAGCATTACTCCGTCATAATTTGATGGCCAGCCTTGTGCTGAGAGTGAGATGGCGGTGATAAGGGCGATAAAAGTTGCGTAAAGTCTTTGCATAAGCTATATAATTTTGATTGTTGATACTGGTGCAAAAGTACATAAAAAGATGATTCGTTGTATTCCAAAGGGCTATATTAGTGCAAGTTACGTTGTGCAAACGATTGTCTTTTGCAAGAATTAACATGAAATTACACTCCAAATATCAGATTGTTTTGTAACTTTGCACCATAAAAATGAAAATCTTTATGAAGAAACTATTGTGGACATTGGTAATTGTGGTGGCTGTTTTTGTGATAGCGCTAGTTGGTGGTAGCTTTTATATGCTCGACTATTCGTTGGCACCTGATCCTAACAGAATGGATACTGATTCCTGTTATCAGCAGCAGTTCGAAGCCTATCCTGAGAGCAAGGAGTGGGTTGACAGCTTAAGGGGTATTGATGCCTTGCGAGATACATTCCTCACGATGCCTACGGGTGAGAGACATCATGCTTTCTATGTTGATAGAGGCAGCAGTCGGACGGCTATCGTTGTTCATGGTTGGCGTGACTGCGCCATCAAGTTCTTCTGGCTTGCCCGTATCTATGAGCATGAACTTGGCTATAATGTCGTCATGCCCGAGCTGCATGGCTGTGGTGAGAGTGATGGGGAGGCTATCCAGATGGGCTGGAAAGACAGACTTGATGTGATGCAATGGTTGAAGACTTTCCAAGCTGATACGATGGTGGTTCATGGTGTGTCGATGGGAGCTGCCACAACGATGATGCTGTCTGGCGAACAGATGCCTGAGGGTATCAAGGACCTGCGTTTTGTTGAGGATTGCGGCTATACCTGTGTATGGGATGAGTTTGCAGGACAGCTGAAAGAGCAGTTCGGATTGCCTGAGTTTCCTCTGATGCATTCCACCAGTCTGCTTTGCCGCCTCCGTTATGGCTGGAGTTTTGATGAGGCATCGGCCTTAAAGCAAGTAAGCAAGTGCCATTATCCTATGCTGTTCATTCATGGTGATGCCGACACTTTCGTGCCCTCGCAAATGGTCTATCCACTTTATGAGGCTAAGCCAGAGCCAAAACAGCTCTGGGTAGCCTCAGGTGCTGAGCATGCCTTGTCCTATAAGGAACACAAGGCTGAATATATCAGCCGGATAAGAGCCTTTGTAGGCCTTACACACAGAGACATTCCTTTGTGAGGTCAGCGGCGAGTGTCATCTTTGAGATGTTCCGACGTCATCTTGCGCTTGTTCCAATGGCTTCTTCGAGTCATTCAAACGTCACCTTATAGGTTGTAGGTGCGTCATGAACAGGTGTAAAGCCTTATCTAAGAAGGTGCTAGATGCCTATCTAACAACCTTACGCCTTGGCGCAAAATGCTTTACGGGCATACGCGAAAAGCTTTACGGGCATACGCAAAATAGAAACTTTGTCCGACCTGGTGCACCATAAGTAGCACCATAGTAGCACCATTTTTAGGCATCCTGCACCGAGCAAACGGCTGAATATAAATAAGTTATGCGCCTCGGTAGCACGAGTAGCTCGATATTTTTGTTTTTTTCACATGGAAATCACATGGGGTCAGGCACACAGTGATACTGAATTCTATCGTTAAAGCCATTTGGCAAACATTGTTTTGAATTCGGCCATTGATACTGTTTCACCACGATCCACTTCGGCTATCTCGTCCTCTATGTCGGGAGTTACCTGCAATATGCCGTTCACGATATGGGCAAAGTCTACGTCGTCTGGCATAACTGTTTCCTCGTAGGCTATTGCGGCATCGGCCAGGTCTGTCATGCAACTGCCATCCTCTTCTTCAATTCATCTGTGTTTTCTGCTCATACTTTTTGTTTATTACAAAAATAATTCGTACTTTTGTGCCCAAATCAAAGCTCACAGAATGTTATTATGATGAAATCCTGGAAATATAGTTTGCTGACATTAGTATTTCTGTCATTGTGCGTCAGTACAAAGGCACTTAGTTTAGCCAAATTCTGGAGAATAGAGTCTCCTGATAAAAAGACTCAGGTTGAGATATATACTAGACCCTACAGAGGGGTATTTTGGAGTATCAGGCACAACAATGTTACAGTATTGGAGAACTCGAATATCAACATTCTGATAGACGATGTCTTCGATGTATTCAGGAAAGGCGATTTAGGAAAAGTTACTAATCGCAGTCAGGTCAGGACGCAGTTTGCTACACCATTTTATAAGAAATCTGTGGTCAAGGACGAGTATAACTGCATTACCATATCCTTCAAAAACGGTATAGGTGTCGAGTTCAGAGTCTATAATGACGGGGCAGCTTACCGTTTTCTGATTAATAGGAACATTGTGTCGGAGATAACGAGTGAGACGGCAGAATTTTGTTTTGCAGGCGACTATCCTGCCTTTGTTCCATACGTAAACGACAATCGTGGTGGAGAGCGTTATTGCTACAGTTTCGAGTCGTATTACGACGAGCAGCCTCTGTCGGAGATGTTCAAGGATTCACTGGCCATCACCCCACTTGCTGTCTGTCTGCCTGATGGCATGAAGGCTATCATCATGGATGCCGGCGTAGAGGATTATCCTGGCATGATGCTTGTGAAAGGTAATGGGAATATGTTGAAGGCAACGTTTGCACCATATCCTTTGGGACAGGAAGTAGGAGGATACGACCGTCTGAACCTTGTTCCGACGAAGAGGGCTGGTTTCATTGCAAAAGTGGATAGCAAACGCACACTCCCCTGGCGTGCTATTGTAATAACAGAAAGAGATGCCGACATCCTAAATTGTGATATGGCCCTGCGCCTGGCTCCAGAATGCCGTATCAAGGATATCTCCTGGATTAGGCCTGGCAAGGTGGCTTGGGACTGGTGGAACAACACGAACGTCTCTGGTGTCGACTTCCTCTCTGGCATGAATACAGACACCTATCTTTATTATATAGACTTTGCATCACAAAATAATATCGAGTATATTATCATAGACGAGGGTTGGAGCGGCAAGGAGTCGCTGATGGAAGCGCTGAACCAAGAAATCGATCTGCAGCGTTTGATTGCCTATGGTCAGAAGAAAGGAGTGGGCATCATCCTATGGTCAAGCTGGCGAAACCTGATTGGAAGCAATTCCCTGAACGACATCTCTGTTACTGATGCCGTCATGAAATACTATGCTGACATGGGCATCAAGGGGTTTAAGGTCGACTTCTTCGATCGCGACGACCAGCAAGCCATAGCCTCAGCGTATCAAATAGCCGCTAGAGCTGCCCGCTATCACCTCGTGTTAGATTATCATGGCCTGAAGCCATTCGGCATCCAGCGTGCTTATCCTAACATTTTCAACTTTGAGGGCGTGAAGGGTCTGGAAAACTCGAAGTGGGAACCACGTTTAGGCGACGGGCCTTTGCACAACCAGCCTCGCTATGACGTGACCATACCATATCTCCGCATGCTAGCTGGTCCGATGGACTATACTCCAGGTGCCATGATGAACGCCATGAAGGACAGTTTTTTCGGCAATAATAACCACCCAATGAGTCAAGGCACTCGAGTGCATCAGATGGCAATGTACACCGTCTTTGAGGCACCTCTGCAGATGCTGGCTGATAGTCCAACGAAGTATATGCAGAACCAGGAATGTACCGATTTCATCGCACAGATTCCAACCACATTCGATGAGACCATAGCCCTCGATGGACGGTTAGGCGATTACATCGTTATTGCCCGTCGTAAGGGAACCACATGGTATATAGCCGCAATGACCGACTGGACACCTCGTGACTTTACCATCACTCTTCCTTTCCTAAGTGCCGGTGAGCATAAGGCCGAAGTCTTTGCTGACGGTAAAAATGCAATGAAGGAAGCCACAGACTACCGTCATTACTCGGAGATAGTCACCAATAATGATAGCCTTCAACTCCATCTAAGCAGTGGAGGTGGTTGGACAGCAATAATAAGATAGTTCAAAGTAACTAAAAAACTTAAAGAGACTGAATATGATAGAACTTAAAAACGACCTGCTGACGGTCATTGTATCAGAGAAGGGAGCAGAGCTCCAGAGTATTAAGGACGCAAACGGTAAGGAATATCTTTGGCAGGCAGATCCGAAGTATTGGGGACGTCGCTCACCGATATTGTTTCCAATCGTTTGCAGTGTGAATAACGAGACTTATCGTGTAGATGGCAAGGAATATCATCTTCCACGTCATGGATTCGCTCGAGATGCTGAGTTTACGCTTATCTCTAAGAGCGACCGCAAGGTGACACTGGCCCTGGAGTCGTCAGAGAAGACAAAGGAGGTATATCCATACGACTTTACGCTTTCGGTAAGCTATGTGCTCGACGATAACAAGATAGGAGTGATTTGGCACGTTCACAACACAGACACTCGAGAGATACACTTCCAGATAGGAGGTCATCCGGCTTTCAACGTGCCCGACATGAAGCCAGGAGCTGATCAGCAAGGCCGTATCCGACTGGATAATGCCGACCCTATGGATGCTCTTCACAGCTATCCTGACAGCTCGCACGAGATGGACGAGGTGCCTTTCGTTGAGGCAGAGGACGGAATGATGGAGTTTTCAAACAATACATGGCGTAATGACTCTATCAAGGTGCATAAGTGCCAGTTGCATCGTGCTGAGCTGCTCAACAAGGCAGGCGTGGCTGAGGTGACAGTAGAGTTCCGTACGCCTGTTGTGGCTTTCTGGAGTCCTTACGGCAAGCAGGCGCCCTTCGTATGCATCGAACCTTGGTACGGCATCGGCGACCCTCGTGGATTCGATGGTGAGTTCAAGGACAAGCCCCTGATGAATCATCTCCTGCCAGGAGCATCATTCATGTCGAAATATACGATTACTATAGGATAGATTTCAGTTAACAAAAAATTGGGTCAGATTCTGTCTTAATCTCCAAACAAAAGGGAAGAAAAATAGAACATTTTAACAATTGAGGTTATCTTTGACTGTTGACACGTATCTTTCATGCCCTGCTTCAGAGTTCAATATGGAGCAGGACATATAATATGTGATATGTTTTTAGCTTATTCCTTTGCTGTTTCGCAATTTTTAGTTACCTTTGCAGCCACTAAGGGAAGTCGCTGGTCTATGCCAGCTCTGCACTATCCCGTGTGGCTGTTGCTTCGGGGCGCAGCCACTTTTGTTAAAAAGGCGGCTCGCCATTCCCATCCACAGCATTCCAGTCTACTGGTTCATCATCTATTCTTCCTATACAGTCATCTGGACCGTATTCAAGCTCAGGTTCTTTCTTCCTTGGTGTATGCGTCGTATCACGAGTTTCGTCGTATTCCTCTCCGTTCTTCCATAGCGTATAGATGAGCATAAGAAGACGGCGCATGGCAGCAGCGACACCTATCATCTTTTCTTTGGGATGCTTCTGGCAGATTCTTCCGTAGGCTTCCCTTATCTGTCTGTTGTGTCGGACGGCTACAAGTGCAGGCATATAGAGGGCAGCACGTATATGGGCGTTCCCCTCCTTCGATATCATGTGTTTTGGATCCTCCTTGCCTGACTGTCTGGCCTTGACATCGAGGCCGGCATAGCTTGTAAGCTGTTTACGGTTCTCGATGAGGTGAAACCCTTCTGTCTCTGCAATAACGCACACGATAGTCGTCACTCCGAGTCCTTTGGCTGTGGCTATGCGCTTTACCTTCATCTGGAGTTCCTTGTCCTCTGCGACTATCTTCATGATAGCCTTGCCGTTCTTTTCCATCAGCGTATCAATCTCCTGTAGCAGTTTCTCGCAATTCTTATGGACGGATTTTGCCGTGCCCTCCATGTGGTCGAGTGCTTCCATGCGGTTTGCCACGGAAGTCCTGACCTCGCAAAGGTCTGCATGGAAACGCGTCATCTGGCGCAACTCGCGATAGATAGCGGCAGGTGGAGACCACGGCTTCAGCTTGCGGCTGGCGCATCCCATCAGTGCCAGGCAACGGGCATCCATCGCATCCGTTTTGGTCTTGATGCCCTCTGACTCGCAGAATTTGCGGGCCTTGTTGGGCAGCACCACATAGACGGTCTGGCCTATCTTGTGAAGATGATAGGCCAGGTGCTCATAATAGACACCAGTTGGTTCCATGAGGTAGGTCAAGGGATGGCTCTTTACGGCTTCCTTACGGCTCCACCTGACCATTTGGTTAAAACCTGACTTCGTGTTGGCGAAGTCGATACTTTTAGTGCAGCAGCCCGCGTCGCTCGCCCTGTCATACATGTACAGGCATGCGGTGAACTTGTCCTTGGAGATGTCGATACCGACGCACTGTCGGAAGTACACGTCCAATGTCATCTGTGAAGTTGGCTTCATCTTGATAACTTTTTAAAGGGTTAATACTAAAGTTAGACTATAGCCAAAATCTTCATCGACTTTACTCTTATCGGACGCTGCATCGCCCAATGACGTGCTTCGATTCTTTGTCCAGACTCTAAAGACTTTAAAAGGGGGCAGAGCTTTGATCTGACCCACGATATAGCGCTTGGCTTACCTAGGAACAATTCCTCTCACCCCCACGGCCACAATCTCTAGCAAAACTACAAAATCGTGACCGCATGTCCTAAACTTATACGATGTTTAACATCTTACATTTAGAACATTATCTATAATCTGGTGCAAAGGTAAGAGGTACAGTGAGGCTCTTGCTCTTGGAGCACTT
>Ga0256407_10007409_pt1 | contig 16519 bp, 13 predicted proteins | sample RumenRJG_04DNA_FD_193489 | JGI IMG/M metagenome (GOLD analysis project Ga0256407, IMG submission 193489) | Bovine rumen microbial communities from Lethbridge, Alberta, Canada - RJG_04 | ecosystem: Host-associated > Mammals > Digestive system > Stomach > Rumen | place: Canada: Alberta...
TTGCAGAAGATAAGAACAAACATTAAAACATAGCAATTATGACCCAGAACAACAACAATGAACCCGCTGTCCGCTCATACGGACGAACCGAACTTGCGACATTCTATTTCCCCAAGATGAACCCCGAAGCCGCCTGGCACAAGCTCCGGTCCTGGCTCGGACTGAATCCTCGATTGTCGTACCTTTATGCCAAACGCACCCGATCTTTCACACCGGCAGAGGTGTCTCTCATATTCTCAGAGCTCGGAGAGCCGTGATTCGCGCGCCAGGCTCTTAATTACCAATACTCCTTATTTATTTTTCGGCTGGAGGCTCTTGTCAATCAACAGGAGCCACTTATTCTATATGGTATAAACAGGCACATACAAAACAATAGTTTTTGTCTTTTTGCCCTTTTTGCCTTTTTGTTTTTTTTATAAACGCATAAATTACTATAAATACTATGGTAATATTATAATATAATTAAAATTATATTATAATATTATATAATAATTTATCACATTTTGAATAATATCATAAAAACCTTGTTTTCATAAAAAGGCAAAAAGGGCAAAAAGACAAAAAGTCACACATAACGCAGTGAAGGCTCGCCGCTGCGAGCCCTCACTAACCAATTAACTAACTAACAAAAACTTAAAACCAATATGAAAAAACTATATCTAACTAAACGTATGAATCTCTATTTTTATTTCGATGTTGCAAAGGTACTGCGAAAAACCGCCCATTCCAAATATTCCTTCCGATTTTTCCTCAACTACTCGCGACACGCCCTGATTTTTGCGACAAAACCCGCAAATGCCCTCAATCTTTGTCGCATGCACCCACAAAAATCTCCCCCAAAGTTTGTATATGCGGAGAAAAGGATGTACCTTTGCAGCAAACTCGACAATATATGGATAGCTCGGATGAAAAAGCATTAATGGAATCGCTGGATCCTGTCATCGTTGAACTGCTTAATGAAAATGTCAGACTGCGGGGGGAGATTGACCGGCTTAGGGAGAGATTGGATAATAATTCCAAGCTCATGTTATATCAAGAGGGATATATCGATAAACAAAACCACGAGATAAAGTCTCTTAAATCAGACAAATATCAGAAGCCGAAATATCAGAAGAAACTGAAAGAGGCTGATGACAGGCATAAGAGCAGACTCAAGTCGCTTGAAGCCAGTTATCTCTATAGGGAAGAGACCTTGAGAATCTACATCGAAAATTTTCGCAAGGAAAATATTAGGCTTGTCGAGGAAAACGGTAAGCTGCGTGTTGAAAACAATAAGCTGCGTAATGAAAACGGTAAGCTGCGTGTTGAAAACAATAAGCTGCGTAATGAAAACATAAAGTTACATGATGGAATCATTAATCAGCCTAATGAACAAGCCAAACAAAAAAAGATAAACGAAAGGACACGCGATGAAAACAAACGACTGCTCGAGAAAATCGACGAACTGCAAGAGAAGATCAATAAGCAGCATGAGAAGATTGATGAACTGCAAGGGAAGATCGACGCACTGAAGTCGGGACTTGAAAAATCCCATAAGATTTCTTCATTAGATAATCAACAAATCGAAAAACTACGCAAAACTATAGCGGATCTCAAGACAGACGTGTATGAGAAGCCAGCGTTTAAGGAAATGCTGCAAGATGCAGTAAGAGATTATATGCGCAAGCTCAAATCCCAGAAGGCCTTATACGAATCCAAACTGCATATCCAGAAAACTATCAACAAATTGCTGGGCAAGGAACTTGCTGAGTTAAAGGCAAAGCTCTCTGAAGATTTGAATAAATCTTCGTAAAATTTGGATATGTCTAAAAAATGTTGTATCTTTGCGGCATAAACTATTAAATTACATATTAAAACGATAATTTGCAGATAGTATTACTTAAAACTGAAGAATTAAAAAAAACTATATTGACAAAATGGCAAAGAAAACCGATAACAAAGAAACCGTTGCAATCTCTATCCATGTGGATGAAGAAGTGATAGAGCAGGTTCGTAAAGGCGAGATCACTAAGATTTGCCTTGATATTGACGATGATAATTATCGTGAGATACTGGAGAATGTTGATGGACATCTGATGCTCGTGCTCGACGAGATGCCCAACACTTTCCATGGATGCTACCTCTATAATAATGGTGTGTTCCCTTACGCCATCAAGGATTCACTTGATTTTCTGATTCTTGAAGGTGGTGAAGATCACTGTCTGACAAAGATAATTGGTGCCGACACCGTGCCAGTTTCACGCTTCCGTTACCAAGGCCCCCAAAAATCTTTCGTGGACGATCCCGAGGGCGACAGTTGCATCTGGGAAATCCAGTTCGAGGTGGTGCCTATTCACGGAGAGCCACGCTATTACTTGATGCGCTGGAATCCATCCGTCAGCTCTTTCACAGAGGAGGATTACAAGGCATGTGTGGCTGATATGGAACATGGCATGTTCCGCATGAACTGGAGCATCTACGACTGGCAAGAGGCCCGTCGAGGTGACTTCTTCTATATGCTACGCACAGGCGATGACAAGGCTGGCATCGTCTTTACGGGCCAGTTCATCACAGATCCATATCCCGGCGAAGACTGGGCAGGCTCCAACAAACGTAGGATGTATGTGGACGTGTACTGCTTGGGCGTTTCGAAGCCCGGAACCAAGCCCCGCATCCCTCTTAAAATGCTGGAGGCAGCTATTCCCGCTGTCGATTGGGATCAAGGGCACTCTGGCGTTCAGCTGACTCCAGAAGTCATACAAGAAGTAGAAAAGCTATGGGATATATAAGAATGGAAGAACTAATTACATAATTTTTATGGATTACAAAGAGGAGCATAAGCTTAATGAGGAGTTTTTAGATAGATTTCCTTTAGAATGGCTAAAGGATATGACCATCGAGCAATATACTAATCTGAATCGCTCTGATTCATTCTGTTATTGGCTGGAGTTTAAAACAAGAATTTTAGGCAGTATTAATGGTAGTAATTCATATAAATTTGGAATATACTGTTATGATCAAAAGCCAAAAGAACTTAAAGGAACTCTTCACGATGACAAATATACTTGGTATGCTTTCTTGGGCAAAACAGCAAAAGAAGCCTTCGAAAATGTGAAAGAAGCTGTACTTATCGCTGCTGAAAACGGAAGGAATGGTAATCTAGATGCAATCGAATCTATTACAGCGTTAGGTGCCATGATAAAATGGAAAATCGCTTTCATATATTCCAATGAAACGATAATTCCATATTATAGCCTGGATAGGCTCCGGGTTATTGGAGAGAAAATGGGAATGAGTATCGCAAGAAATACTACATTAGCTGAAATACAAAGATTTCTTATAAGTAAAAGGGTGGAAGAGGATATTCATGAATATGGAGAAAAGCTCGACAAAATATGGAAGGAATATGATTCTCATTCAAAACTGTGGATGTGGAATGGCGATGAAAAAACGTTTTATAAAACAGAATTACGCTGTGGGTCTTCTGTTAAAGGACAAATGAGGTTTGAAACCTATAAGAGTAAAAAAACATTAACCAATGATTATCAAAAGGCCGTTGGAAATGATGGCATGTCAATCCCATTAATGTATTGGCAATTCCTAACGGAAATGAAGGAAGGGGACATTGTAGTTGTCTTTTCAACTAGGAAAGGGGATGGCTATCAATATCATTTGCTTCATGGATGGGGAAAAATCACATCCGATGTGTCATTCGATTATTCCAATGAAAACCCAATGGCAAGAAGCGTGGTATGGCATTCGCCACAGCCTGCATCGCCCATAATGGATACGAAAACCAGAAATTCACTCTATTTGCATAAGGTTACTGGTGATGAGGCAGCAAACATTTTCAACCTTTTAAATATTAACGATACCAATATGGTGGTGGATAAGAATTACTGGCTCGTTGGATATTACATCGATGATAAATCAGAGTTGGATGATTTCTTTGCTAAAAATGAGTGGAGAGCATGGTTTGGAGAGCGTGACGCTAACCAGCTAAAACAGGCTAAAAGCATTAAAAAGGGTGATGTCCTAATCATGAAAGCCACCCTTACAAAAGGCAGTAAACATGACATTCCTTGCATGAGAATTAAGGCTGTTGGAGTGGTAGATAGCTATATGGAAACATTAGATGAAAGGCCAGATTACGATGGACTACGATTCAAAGTCCAATATATCAGTAAAGATGATAAGGATTTTGATGGCAGCCCCTTTGGCTCATATCGCAGAACCATTCAGAAGTGCGATAACCAAGACATAATAAATTACGTCAATTCATTATTCTTAGAACAAATGGAAGAAAAGAATAAGTACCAGAAGTATATCAGTTTGTTGGTTGCAAATAAAAACCTGATACTGACAGGTGCCCCAGGAACCGGGAAAACGCATATGGCCAAAGCTATTGCTAAGGAAATGGGGGCAGAGTGTGAGTTTGTTCAATTCCATCCATCTTATGACTATACCGACTTTGTGGAAGGACTTCGTCCAATTCAGGAAGTTGCTGGTGAAGTAGGTTTTGAAAGAAAGGACGGTGCTTTTAAAGAGTTCTGTAAAAGAGCTGCAAAGAATTTGGAAGACAGTAAAAAGACTAAGCAGGAACTGACGGAAGAGAAAACGCTTGAAGATAAGTATAATGAGGTCGTCAATAAAATCGAGAACGACGAGATTACAGAGTTCCGACTTAAAACAGGTGGAAAGACAATGGAAGTCGTTAAGATTTCCGACTTTAACAACATCATCTTGAAAACACCAGGCACTTCAAGTGAGCGTACATATACTGTATCTTTCTCCCGTATTGCAAAACTTGCTAAGGTGTATCCGGATTCTAAATCATTGAATTCCATTTCCAATATCAGTGAGGCGATTAGAGAGGTTATAGGTGGTTGTAATGCCTCATCGTATTGGGCAGTTCTCAATGAAGTTTACAAACAGGGTAATTCAAACCTCAAGGACAATTATATAGAAGTTCAGGAAAAACCATATGTCTTTATCATTGATGAAATCAATCGTGGTGAGATCTCGAAGATCTTTGGTGAACTGTTCTTCTCTATTGATCCTGGCTATCGTGGTGTCGCAGGACGTGTAATGACTCAGTACCAGAACCTCATTGAAGAAGGCGATGCTTTTAAAGATGGCTTCTATGTGCCCGAAAATGTCTATATCATTGGAACCATGAACGATATAGACCGCAGCGTGGAGAGTATGGACTTTGCCATGCGTCGTCGTTTTGCTTGGGCAGAGGTTACTGCAGAAGAAAGCATGCAGATGCTTAGCGGCATAGCCAATGAAACAGAGATAAAGAACAGAATGCGAAATCTGAACAATGCTATTTTGAAGATTCGCGGACTTGGCGAGGCCTACCAGATAGGTGCAGCCTATTTCAAGAAGATCGAAAAATATGATGGCGATTACCAGAAGCTCTGGGATTTCCATCTCAAAGGCCTGCTCTATGAATATCTGCGAGGCAACATGAATGCTGAAGAACAGTTAGAGGAACTTAAGAAGGCTTACGACAACAACGCACCATCGGATGGAGCTGCCAATTCAAATCAGGGATAATAATTGGGAAGGACTAACTATCGACGATGCTCACCATCTGTCTAATCTCCAAAAGATAGCAGAGAAGCCCATTGGGCAGTTAAGCCTCGAAGACCATCCTAATTTGCTGATCTTTCCTCAGAATCTGGAAGAGTATGGGGATAAGATAGGGCAGCAGTTTGTCTTTGAGGTACGAGAGGATAAGCTCTATACAGGCAACATTATGGGCTTTATTGGCTATGGCGATACGAAGGTGAGAATCCACTCCCGCTTTGCGCAGGGACCAGACGATTATTTTCTGCACTATATGCTCCAGAAGGTGTTTGCCATCAATCTCTTCGATTTGAAATACCATGCAGACGAAGAGAGCATCTTCGATTTCTTGATATATCTATTTCCTGCTTTCCTGAAGCGGGCCATACGTCAAGGCATTTACAAAGAATATCAGACGCGCGAATATAATGATGCCAATATCCGAGGTAGAATTGACGTCTGCCGACATATCCGCCAGAATACTCCATTTGCAGGAAGTGTGGCCTATGCTACTCGCGAGTATGCCTACGATAATCATGTCACCCAGCTGATACGTCATACGATAGAGTTTATTGCTAATCATCCCTATGGAGGGAATATCCTGAAGAGCGATGATTTAACAAAAGACGCTGTTTCTTTGTTGAGAGAGGCTACTCCATCGTATAGCCAGAATGATCGTCGAAAGGTTATCAATCAGAATCTCCGTCCGTTGAGTCATCCTTATTTCTATGAATATCGTCAGCTGCAACGCCTCTGTGTACAGATTCTCCGCTATGAGGAAATCAAATATGGTCGTAATGAAGATGAAATCTATGGCGTGCTCTTCGATGGTGCCTGGTTATGGGAGGAATACATTAATACTATTTTGAAGGATTTTGGATATATTCATCCTCAGAATAAGATATCAAAAGGGCGCATATCATTGTTTACAGATGGTTCAGGACATCGTTATCCAGACTTCTACAAGGATGATATCGTACTTGATGCAAAATATAAGCGCTACGCCCAAATGAAACTCCAAAACATAGATGGCGAGGATTTGCATCAGGTGATTACATACATGTATATCCTTGCGGCTAAGCATGGTGGATTTATTGTGCCATGGCTGTATAATCTTAAAGACTACAAGCCTCAGCCTAAGATGCTCAAAGGATATAATGGCACAATGAATCTCTATGGAATCACTGTTGATGCCCCAGCGAAAAGTTTTAAGGACTATTGTTCCCAAATGTGTCTGTTTGAGAAGGAGTTTACTTTGCTTTTATAAGAAACACAAGCAAATAAATTCTTTGAAATAGCCACCTGAGTGTAACTCATTAGCCCAGGTATCCCAATACTATGGCAAAAAGTTATTTAATAAAAAACTTCGAATTCTTTGGCTATTCCCCGATTTTTGCTTACCTTTGCAAGCAGTATAACTTAAAACTCTAGAGGAACAAAACGATATCGACAATATGGCAAAGAAACAAATAAAAGAAAAGGCTATTGAAGAAGCGCTATGGGAATCGGCGAATAAGCTGCGTGGCTCGGTTGAGCCATCGGAATATAAGCATGTGGTGCTGAGTCTTATCTTCCTGAAATATGCGTTTGATCGTTTTACGGAACGACGCAATGAACTGATAGCAGAAGGGAAAGAAGCATTTGCTGATAACGTAGTATTCTATAATGCCAAGAACGTTTTCTATCTTGAGCCGGAAAGCCGCTGGAACTTCCTGATAGAGAATGCTAAGCAGAACGATATAGCCATCAAGATAGACAAGGCCTTAGCAAAGGTTGAAGAATGTAATCCGACTCTCAAAGGAGCACTTCCCAGTAACTATTATGCAGGACTCTCATTAGACCGAACAAAGCTGGCTGCTCTACTTGATGAGATTAACAAAATCGACACGCTGAAAGACCCTGAGAACGATTTGATAGGTCGTGTTTACGAATACTTCTTGGGTAAGTTTGCTATCGCCGAAGGTAAGGGTAAAGGAGAATATTACACGCCAAAGACCATTGTTAATCTGATAGCTGAAATGATTGAGCCTTATCGTGGCAAGATTTACGACCCTTGTTGTGGTTCTGGCGGTATGTTTGTGCAGAGTATGAAGTTCATCGAGGCCCATCATGGCAACAAGCGCGACATCTCTGTCTATGGACAGGAATATACCAACACCACTTATAAGCTGGCAAAGATGAACCTCGCTATTCGTGGTATAGCTTGTAATCTGGGCGAGATGGCTGCTGATACCTTCCACAACGACCAACATAAGGACTTGAAGGCTGATTTCATTATGGCCAATCCTCCATTTAACCAGAAAGCATGGAGAGCCGATAATGAACTTGTAGATGATCCTCGTTGGATGGGATATGATACGCCTCCAACGAGCAACGCCAATTATGGTTGGATTCTGAATATTGCTTCAAAGCTTTCTGCTAATGGTGTCGCTGGTTTCCTTTTGGCTAATGGTGCTCTAAGTGGTGATGGCACGGAGTTGGCTATCCGTCAGCAGCTTTTGCAGAACCATTTAGTAGAAGCAATCGTTATTTTACCTCGCAACATGTTCTACTCTACAGATATTAGCGTGACGCTGTGGATTCTGAATAACAACAAGAAAGCGCGAACAGTAGAGCAGAATGGCAAATTGGTTAAATACCGCAATCGCGAGAACGAAGTGCTCTTTATCGACTTGCGTCAATGGGGTGAACCTTATGAAAAGAAATACATCCAGTTCTCGCCAGAGCAGATTCAGCAGATAGCCGCAAACTTCCACAACTGGCAACGTGAGGGCTATGAACAGACCTATCACAATGAGCCAGAGTATTGCTATTCTGCTACACTTGACGAAATCGAGCAGAAAGGCTGGAGTTTGGTTCCTAGCAAATACATCGAGTTTAAGAACCGTGATGAGCAGATAGATTTCGACACTAAGATGCGCCAATTGCAGTCAGAAATGAGCGACCTCTTAAAACAAGAGGAAGAAAGCAAACAGGCATTGAAATCACTCTTTGAAAAGTTGGGCTATGGAATATAAACGTTTAGGCGACTATATCAGAGAGGTGAATTTTCGTAATCGGGAGTTGAAGGTTACGAAACCAATGGGCATAAACATTGATAAGCATTTTATGCCATCGGTTGCTAATGTTATTGGAACGGATTTGTCCGCCTATAAACTCGTTTCAAAGAATCAATTTGCATGTAACCTTATGCATGTTGGCAGAGACGAAAAAATCCCAATGGCAATGCAGACAGACGATAATCCCATTATCGTTTCACCAGCCTATTTTGTTTTCGAAATATCGCAAACAGAAGTATTATTACCTGAATATTTGATGATGTGGTTCTCTCGTCCTGAGTTTGATAGAAATGCTTGGTTCTATACAGATGCAGATGTTCGTGGCGGTATGGATAAGAGCGCTTTTTTTGATATGATGCTTCCATTACCATCTATAGAACGTCAGCGTGAAATCGTGGAGGAATACGAAACGCTTTCTCGTCGCATCAGTCTGAATGAGCAAATGATTCAGAAACTCGAAGCCACAGCCCAAGCCCTCTACCGCAAAATGTTTGTTGATGGTATAGACAAAGAAAATCTGCCTGAGGGATGGAGAATTTGTATTTTAGATGATGTTTGCAAAAAAATAACAGACGGAGTCCATAATACGGTCGAGGATGACAATAATGGAGATTATTATTTGTTAAGTTGCAAAAATATAAAAGGAGGCAAGATAACAATTGGCGATGATGAAAGAAGAATTGATTATGACACATTTATACATCTTCGGAAAAGGACACAATTAAAGAAAGGAGATATTTTATTGTCGTCGGTAGGTACAATTGGCGAAATGGTATTATTGAATGAAGATCCTCTAAATTATGAATTTCAGCGAAGTGTTGCAATAATAAGAGTAGACGAGAAATTAATTTCTCCAACTTTTCTATTTTATTCTCTAAAAAGCCAAAAAGAAGTTATAGAGCAAACAGCACATGGTGCTGTTCAAAAATGTATATTCATTTCCGATATTGCAAATATGCAGACGATTTATCCACCACTTTCAGAAATTGAAATTTTCACGAAAGATGCATCAATATTAACGGAATTAGTATTAATTAAACAGCAAGAAATCTCTAAACTTCAAAAACTACAATTCCTTCTACTTGCAAGAATGGGAAAAATAAAACAATAGCGTAATGCAGATATTCAACGAACATACACTGGAAATGGCCATCATGGAGCTGTTTGAGCAGCAGGGCTACAACAACGAGAATGGTGAGACAATACACAAAGAACTGTCGGAAGTATTGTTGCGCGATGACCTGCGGATGTATCTGATGGACAGATATAGCCAAGAGAGTATTACGCCATTAGAAATAGAGCGTGTGTTTGCTAAGCTGACAGCCGATAATGGTGCGCCGCTCTATGTGCAGAATGCCCAGACGTATAGGCTGATGACTGAGGGCTTTGCTATTAAGCGTGAAGATGCCTCGATGCCAGACTTGTTCGTTGAAGTGATTGACTTTGAGAATACTGACAGGAATATCTTTAAGGTCGTCAACCAGCTGGAGATAAAGGGTATACAAAAGCGTATTCCTGATGGTATTGTCTATGTAAATGGTTTGCCTGTAGTGGTGCTGGAGTTTAAGAGTGCTGTGAAGGAAGATACCACTATCATGAATGCCTTTACGCAACTTACAGTTCGCTACAGAAGAGATATACCCAACATATTCCGCTATAACGCCTTTGTAGTCATCAGCGATGGCGTGAATAATAAATACGGTTCACTGTTCGCTGATTACGATTTCTTCTATACTTGGCGCAAGGTTGAGCAGAAGGATAAGCCAGGAGAGGGTATCAATACGCTGCACACCATGATGGAAGGATTGTTCCGCAAGGATCGTCTTCTGAGCGTGATGAAGGACTTTGTGTATTTCCCTGACAACTCTAAGAGCGAATTGAAGATAGTTTGCCGCTATCCTCAGTTCTTTGCCACACATAGTCTTTACGACAATATCCTTGAGCATTCACATATCAAACTGTCTGGTGACGGTAAAGGTGGCACCTATTTCGGTGCTACAGGTTGCGGCAAGAGCTTGACGATGCTTTTCCTAACGCGCATGCTGATGCGCAGCAAGCATATGGCTTCGCCAACCATCGTGCTTATAACAGACCGCACAGACCTTGATGACCAGCTTTCGGGCTTATTTGTCAATGCCAAGCAGTTTATAGGTGATGAGACAGTCATAAATGTAGAGACGCGCAAGGAACTTGGCGACAGATTAAGAGGCAGAAAGAGCGGAGGCGTATTCCTGACAACGATTCAGAAATTCAGCGAGGATATTAATCTGCTTTCAGATCGTGCTAACATTATCTGTATCTCTGATGAGGCGCACCGCTCTCAGGCCAATGTAGAGCAGAATGTGAGGATTACAGATCAAGGTGTTAAGCGCAGTTATGGCTTTGCCAAATATCTGCACGATTCTCTGCCTAATGCGACGTATGTAGGATTCACAGGAACACCTATTGACCCAACATTGGAGGTGTTTGGTGATATCGTGGATTCTTATTCGATGACAGAGTCTGTAGTCGATGGCATTACGCGCCGTATCGTCTATGAAGGACGTGCAGCCAAAGTGTTTGCTGATAATGCCCAACTCCAGGCTATAGAGGATTACTATAAGAAATGCGCAGAGGAAGGGGCCAATGAATACCAGATAGAGGAGAGTAAGAAGGCCGTCACTCAGATGAACCTTATCATTGGTGACCCCAAGCGTCTGGCAGCTGTTGCCAAAGATTTCGTAGAGCATTATGAGAAACGTATAGAGGAAGGCAGTACCGTATGCGGTAAGGCTATGTTTGTCTGCAGCAGTCGTCCCATCGCTTATGATCTCTACAAGCAGATTATTTCCTTACGTCCTGAATGGGAAGCAGAGCGTATCAAGATGGTGATGACACGTTCGAAGGATGATGAACAGAAACTTTATGACTTGTTAGGTTCAGATGAGGACAGAAAGAAACTGGATGTGATGTTTAAAGATCCAGAGTCTGCTTTTAAGATTGCCATTGTGGTAGACATGTGGATTACAGGCTTTGATGCTCCTTGTCTCGATACGATGTATATCGACAAGCCTTTGCAGAAGCATACGCTTATCCAGACTATCTCACGTGTAAATCGAGTATATGAGGGGAAGGATAAGGGTTTAGTGGTTGACTATCTCGGCATCAAGAGCAACATGAACAATGCCCTGAAGCAATATGCCGGAGGTGGTGACATTGGAGAGAATGTAGAGACGATTGAAAAGTCATTGGTGATGGTAAAGGATGAATTGGATATCCTGCGCCGTATGTTCGTATTATTCGACTATTCGAAGTTCTCAACAGGTACGCCATTAGAACAATTGGATTGCTTGAAAGTTGCAGCAGAGTTTATCCAGAGCACCGAAAAGACTCAGAACCTCTTTATGGGCCACGTCAAGAAATTGAAGTCAGCTTTTAACCTTTGTTCTATTCATGATGATATCGCTGACAAAGATAGAGAAGATATCCATTTCTTTACAGGTGTCCGCTCCATCATCTTTAAGCTGACAAAAGGCAATGCTCCTGATGTCACTCAGATGAATCGCAGGGTGAGCCAGATGATTCAGCAGGCTTTGCAGTCGAATGATGTGGAAGAAGTAGCGCAGGTAGATATCAACACCAAGGATCTCGACTTGCTGAGTGAAGAGTATATGGCAAGACTGGAGAAACTGAATCTGCCTAATACGAAGGTGAAGCTAATGGAGAAGCTGCTACGCACCGTTATTACCGACTTCAAGAAGGTGAATAAGAAAAGGGGAGTAGACTTCACACAGCGATTGAATGCTCTGGTTGCCAGATATAATGACAGAAGTGATAATGCCATATCAGCTCAGGAAGTTCTTGAAGAAGTTGCTAAGCAGATGGCTGAACTCTTGAAAGAGGTTAATAAAGAAAAGAAGTCATTCAAGGATCTTGGCATAACCTACGAAGAAAAGGCTTTCTATGATATTCTGAAAGATATAGCCAATAAATTCGGATTCGATTATCCAGAAGATAAACTGTTGAAATTAGCGTCTGCTGTGAAGAAGATGGTAGATGACAAGTCGAAATATACAGACTGGGCTAATCGTTCGGATATCAAGGCGGAGCTGCAGATGGACTTGATACTAATTCTTGCAGAGCATGACTATCCTCCCGTTCCACAAGATGATGTCTTTAAGGAAATCTTTGAGCAAGCCGAGAATTTCAAGAAGTACGAGAATGCAGATAATGGTGAGTCTGACATTGTAGATACTCATGATACGATACCGTTTGAACTCATCAATGCTTTGACAGCTGACTTACAGAATCAAGATTTGCAAAGCCCGCCCGTTATCAATATCACCATTCAGAATCATTTCCATAAAGGAGGCCAGACTGTTATCAATCAGGAAACAAGACTGATACCTCCTGGTTCTATCCTTGAAGATGTCAATGATGATGGAGAAGTGCGTAAACTTATTCATAACATGATGGAACTGTATGAGGGCACTACTATATTGAATATTGTTGTAGAGTGCCAGAAAGAGTTCCAAGAAAAGTATTTCAGCATGAAAGCCAACGACTGGCGCCACTTGATACGCGATTATGTAAGAGACGTTACAGAACGTCCGGATCTGCAGGATACAGAGGTCTTCAGGTATTCAGTGGCTGGATAAAATATAAATTTTTGTTAATCGTTTTGAGGTGTGGAGATAATTATTTATCTTTGCACCTTAGATGCGCTTAATAGCGTATTGTCGCATTCTTTATAGGAGCCCAATTCTTGACTGGAGGTAACTCCATTTTTTCCGCAAAGAATAGCGATCACCGTTTCGTGTGTTTACTACACGGGGCGGCGGTTGTCTTGCATAGCGGAAAGGCGTCAAGAACCTGGGCTTCTATTGCATTTCGAACACGTGCCCCTCTTTTATATAAAAATCAAAACTTTAAACTTTAAAAAATTATCAATTATGGATCTAACAGAAGAACAGAAAGTCCGCCATGGTAGCGGTATTCAAAACTACTACTATGGCGGCGTGAGTAAAGTGATAAACCTTAAGCTCACAACAGAACAACTTAAGTCTATCGTCGACTCAAACGTCTTCAATGGCTCTGTGGGACAATTTATCGAAAGTGTTGAACGAATCATTGACGGCCATGGAAAATCAGAATGAAAGACCCACGCGAGTTTACAACTTCAATCAGCCTGTAGGGCAGTTTATAGAACATGTGGATACCGTAAACTTCTCGCTCGACGGTAATGGACAGTTTCATTTCAGCAACGTTGAAAAGGTTAATGAAATGATAAATGATGAACAGCCCAGGAACCTTATTTTCAAGAAATTCCATGATGGCAAGCGAATTGACTTCAGGAAGATAAGAAAGATTCTTGAAGAGAAACTCGTCAGAGAGATGACAAATAAATATGAGTGGTATGCAGCTTACAGGACACTTTATGATCTGAAGATTATGGAGGTGGTGCAGCTCTCAAAGTTTGCGGAGCAGATGAACACTTGGTTTCCTGATGCGGTCTTCCCATGTGTAGAAGACAGGTTGGGCGACTACGCAACCGGAAATACCATTAAGCCTTTTACGCTTTGGACGCTTGAAGGCTTCAGGGCAGATAAGAAAAAAGGCCAATCGGAATCTGGTTATAACACATTGTTCAACCATTGTAATGAACTGAAAAACAGCCTTACGCCAATACCCGTTTTGAAGGATTAAGCAGGGATTTATCCCGACGTTTATCCCGTACTTATCCCGTACTTATCCCGAACATCCCGGAAAATCTGTGTAATCGGATTTTTCGGGATTTTTGCGTTTCCTTTATTAATAACTTTGCACTCAGAAGTTTTAGAATAATGATTCTGAATAAGGTTAATTGCGATTACGAAAATTGATTCTTGATTCTTTTTGGTTGGTTTTTTAGATTGGTTTATTCGCTCTTTCGGTTCGGGAGAATAGAGAGAGTTTTTAAAAGAGATTAGTTCACATTATTAATAATATTAAAGGTCGGATTAAGGAGCCGACGTAAAACAAACAAAATGAATACAAAGGAGAAAATAGCGGTGCAGCCTACAAATGAGATTATTGCCAACTTGATGAAGAAAAGGAATAAGGGCACTGAGGACTGCACTCTGACAAGCGACTTCGCAAGAAGCGTCGGGATGAACGCACCAGATCTGAACCGTTATCTAAAAGATGTGGGTATCCTGAAGAAGATTGACGGTGAATTACAGCTAACAGTGAAGTATCAGGGACGTGGCCTCACTAAGAAACGCTCAAAGTTTACATACAATCGCCAAGGTCAGCTGGTAGAAATAGTCTATCCCGTATGGACTCCAAAGGGTGTAGAATTCTTAAAGAAGGAACTTAATATTAAAAAATAAATGAATAAGAGAGAAAAAAGAATGAACCAAAAGTTCTGTGATGTGAGCAACTGGTTGAGGATGCACAAGCCGAGAACCGGAAGACAAAATACGGAAGCCGCTTTTGAGTTGGCCGATGAGATAATGGCAATGATAAGCCGGTTAGGTAGTGGAGGGGATGCGACTGCACAGACATTGGCTGCCCTTGCCATCGTAAGACAGTACTATCGCAAAGCTATTGGCTTGACATGCAGCATGAATGCCGATACACTGATAAGACAGTATGAGGAACTGTTTGATTCAGACTTCTGGATGGAATTCCACCACGACATGTTACTTAATATTACAGAGAGATGTATCATGGGCGAAGACGTTTTATTCAAAAAAACATATCATGTTAATCTGGAAAATGATGTTTGCAGATGCTTGGAGAATCTGGATACTATTACAAAGGAGTATGAATCCATAAAGAGTTATGATGAAGCAGTTAGATATGTTGCATACTATTTGGAGGTCCAGTTCAGCTTTAGATTATCTGAAAAAGGTAATTATGTTGAAAGATTGGCGATAGCATGGTATCATGCAAACAAAGAATTTGGGTTTCCTTTGGAAGAAGATTCCTATAATAAATTCATTGGGTTACTGCGTGTGGATGTAATTAAAAAGATGATGAAATTTAACAAGAATCAAAAAGGAATGAAAGAATGGTATAAGACAAATATAAAATAAAAAATATTTATGGAACAAAGACAATTAAACTTTGCCGAGAGGTCAGTACAGGTGCTGACACTCGAAGAGCTCGAAAAGAGCTATCATGAGAATCTGACTACGGGGGAGCCTGTGGGAGGTATCTATCACTTCGCACTGATTCAGGAGGTGCTGGAGATGTTTGAGAAGAAGGGCCTGAAGCCGGTGGTGCAGGAGATCTTTGCCGCAAACAACAAAGACTCGAAGCGACCTGGTGTGACGGTATTGCCACAGTTGGAGGCGGAGTTCGGTGAGAAGGCCATCGAGGCGCATCTGCTGAGACGTGTGTATGCCAACATCGAGATCCGTGCCGACGAGACGGATGATGTGGTGACGTGTCTGGCGGTGGCTTATCACCAGAAGGGTATACAATTAGGTATAGGGCCGATGGTGAAGGTGTGCCACAATCAGACGATCTTGGGAGCCCAGGATGTGGTGTCGAACTTCACTTGCTTCAGCGGACAGAGCCGAAAGGATAAGTTCACATTGGATATGGTGCTGGCAAGGGCTCAGCAGTGGGCTGAGGTGTATGAGCAGAACCAGGAGGTGCGCAGGGAGAGCGTTGAAAGGATGAAGAGCGCCCTGATGGACCGGGAGGCAATGCTGAGGCTGATAGGTATGCTCGTGGAGAAGAGAATACTGCACGACACATCTAATAAACTGATTCATGACGGGGCTCCTTATCCGCTGAACTCAGGACAGATCAACGAGACAGCTGAACAGCTGATGCTGCTGATGAGACATGATGAGCCGGTGAACTACTGGGATGCGTATCAAAGGCTGAACACGGTGCTGAAGCCGGACAGAATGGATATACCACAGGTGATGCCG
>Ga0256407_10007410_pt1 | contig 16518 bp, 7 predicted proteins | sample RumenRJG_04DNA_FD_193489 | JGI IMG/M metagenome (GOLD analysis project Ga0256407, IMG submission 193489) | Bovine rumen microbial communities from Lethbridge, Alberta, Canada - RJG_04 | ecosystem: Host-associated > Mammals > Digestive system > Stomach > Rumen | place: Canada: Alberta | collected...
TTCACGACACTGAAAATTATAAATACTATGAGACATAATAAATATTATTATGTCTAGTCAAAAATTAATTAAGGAGTATTCTGGAATTATTTCTGATATTCAAACGGAGATAAAGAAGTTAGAAAATGATACAAGAGTTTTGAATAAATTATATGTTATTCTAGATGTATTACATGATGAATCTATACCATATATTGTAGAAAAACATGGAATTAGCCAAGGAACAGTATATAATTGGATAAGAGAATGGAATGAAGGAGGAATGGAAGGATTAAAAAGAAAAAAAGGTTCTAAAGGTCAATCTAAACTAACTGAAGAACAATTAATCTCATTAGATGAGATAATACAAGAAGAAAATTTGCAAACTGCAAGAGAGGTAAAGGATAAAATTGAAAAAGAATTTGGTGTAGAATACAGTATTAGGAGTGTAGAAAGGATAATGAAGAAATTAAACTATTCTTACACTAAACCATATAAAATCTATGCTAAAATGCCTGCTGATGCTGAAGAACAGTTAAAAAAAACACCCGACATTTAGATTTAGAAAATTTCACTGTCGTGTTTCTGGATCAAACATATTGTCAAAATCAGGATAATAGTCAAAGAACTTATCATAAAAAAGGCACGAAAAACATTAAAGAACAACCAACAGAACGAATTTCAATTAATTCACTCGGAGTACAATCAATTAATGGAAAATCGTTTGCATCATTCTTAGATAACACTAAAACCTTTGAAATGATGAAATTTATGATAACCATCACCATCGAAAATATTGAAAACAATGAATTAAAATCTAAATTAAAAGATATAATCAATAATGAAGAATTACTTCTAGAAAACATATTAAATACTATAAACAAGGAAGAAAACTATAATATATTAGTATTAACATTAAAAAGCTTATCTGAACGAAGCAACACAATTAAAAAACTATGTAAAAGACTTGAAAAAAATCCCCTTAATTTTAAAACAAAAAGTAATTCAGTACTTGAAAATCTTCAAAAAGGAATGCTATTGGCATTTTTCTCAGATAAGGAATTACAACACGAATTAATTATGGAAAAACCAATAGCAGTTATTTTAGACAATTATAGCGTTCATCACACAATATTTTTCACAGAATTATGCAATGTTCTAAATATGGATTTGATACATTTGCCCGCATATTCTCCAAAATACAATCCAATAGAACAAGTATGGAGAATAGTAAAAGCAACAATTTCTAGAAAATACATTTCAAGCATGTCTCAGTTAAAATATTTATTTTTAACGGAGTTTAAAAAAGTAGTGGATAAGTCAAGTTATTGGAAAAATTGGGTCGAAAAATTTTTATAATATTCAGTGTCGTAAACTATATATTATCTTATGGGGGGGACCATTAGAAAAACTAAAGGAGAAAAAATCATGAAAAAAATATCGAAAATATTAATCGCAACGATAGCAATATTTCTGATGATTGGTTTGGTGTCTGCAACCGATCCGGTAGACATATTCAAAGCACCATCAGGATTTACAGCTTCAGGCAATGATACATTTGTAGATACACAAAATCACAACATTCAGATATTCAATTATACAGATGAATTATACTCCCAAATGTTTGAAAGTGATTCTACTTTTTCAATAAGTCTTTTTAAGGATAACCACTTCTTCAAAAAGAACACCAAAAACCATTATGGAATTCTTGAGATTGTTGAAAAGGATAACAACAAATATATCATTGAAAGCTGGACTGCTAAAAATCCAAACGAAGCAAATGTGCTTGAAAAGAATTTGAATGATTTCAATAGTGTCAATGATTTAAAACCACTTACAGTATGAGTGTTACTTTATGTAACACTTCAACCTTTTTTTTTGTTTGAAACTAATGAAATGTTATAGATTAAGATTGTCTATTTTTGGTTTAAGAGCATTAGCATTATAACATAAGTTACCAGATACTTAACCACAGCTATATAAGGACATTTATTGATGTTCATTTGTAAATTAATCACATTTTTAGCCATCGTACTTCTGCTCTACAGTAAATAAATATGATTTGTCAGTTAAATGGATGTTGTTAAGTTTTTCAAGTCTATTTATCCAAAATGGCTTAAAAAATAGATAATTGTTGTAAAAGAATTAAAGAACCTAACTGTATTGATAATCAAACTAAATTAATTTGATTGCTTCATCAAATATTTACATATCTTATATTCATTTTATAGTTTTTCTCTAAAAGTTTATATCATTTTGGTCTAGCCAATTTTCATAAAATGATTTTGATTCAATAATTTCATAATATTTATCTTTAAAAAGGTTTATTAATTCATTTGCAGAATTATATTTGGTTTTATAGGTTGTTTTTTTAATTACTCTCCACACATCTTCAATTGGACTTAAATCTGGACAATATGGTCTTAAAAATATTAAGTTTATATTTAGTATTTCTGCTGCTTTTTCAATCATTTTTGCCGTGTGTATTCTTGCATTGTCTAAAACTAGGTTTATTCTTTTTTCTTTGTTTGTTAACTCTTTTATTTTTGGGTTTTCTAAGTTTTTATTGATATTGATTCTTTTTCTTCTTTCGATTTTTGCTTTGTTATTGGGGTCTTCTTTATTGCAGATTCTGCGGATTGAATTGATTGATTTTTCCTTGGAATTGTCATCATATAATTTATCATTGATTTTATTGATTAAATCATACTCTGAGGACAAATTTTTTGATATTTCTTTTTTTATATTTTTTTCAGATAAATTTGGATGATTTATTGCTTCATTAATTAGTTTACAACATTCTTCATTCTCAGAATTCAAAATTCGAAAGTTACACAAAGATATTAAAAAGGTATATGCATTTGATTTTTTTGTTGCTTCAACGTATGATTTGCAATTTATTGATTGAAATCCAATCATATTTATTTTAATCCTATCTGGAATTTTAGCAATTACATTTTTGCTTCCGGATTCATAAAGAACTCTTGAAGTATTTGGAGTGTTTTGGCAAGCTGTTTCATCCAATATTACCAAAAATTCCTGTTGAAGATCTATGTTTTCTAAGTTTTTTTAAGTGTTCTTCAGCATCTTCTGGACGTGTTGAGTATTTTATGAAGGGTTTTCCATAATTTAAATCAAGTTTTTTGCGGACAATTGTCCAAACGGTTTTATAATCATGATTCACGCCAAAAGTGTCTTTAATTATTCTTTGAACATCATCAATAGAATATGATTCCTCACCAGAAGTTATTATTTCTCTTAATTCAGCCAATTGTTCGTTTGTTAATTTAGCTTTTCGCCCACAATTGTGATAATTAGAATATAATCCTTCTAATCCTTTTTCATTGTAATTTTTCACCCAACGTTCACCAGTTTTTCTACTCGTATGAACATAATCAGAAGCTTTAGAAATCGTTTCACCCTGATATACCATGATTATGACTAGTAATTTTCGATACATGTCATAAGAATCTTTATATTCTTTCATTACGGATTTAATTTCATCTAATTCAAGATGATCCGCAATCTTTTTATTTCGTTCAACCATGAATATAACTTTGTCTGTCATATGGTATAAACTTTTCGAGAAAAACTATATTAATTAAAAAACAGTAGAATTATTATATCAATAGTTAATTTAAAAAAGAAAAATATAGGAGTAAAAATTGTACTCCTATGAAATTGTTATTTTGTTTGATGCGTTTAATTCATTATAGGATGATGTAATAATATACTCACCAGGAAGCAATCTAATAAGCAAATTAGAATCACCATTTTCATCAGTTAACCTATTGTAAAATACACCATTAACATTATAGGAAACAACCTGATTTGGATAAGCATTTCCTTGACCATCCAATAAATGTGCTGTAAAGTGAGAACCATCCATATACTTCATTTTCAAATCTTTAGTGAAAAGAACCGGCAATACTTTGATTGAATTAGATTCACGGCAATCTTTGTAATATGAAGTAATTATATAGTCACCAGGAAGTAAATTAATATTTAATAAAGCATAACCATTAGCATCAGTATAGCGTTTGTAGAAAACACCATTAATATTAAAGGTTACCTCTTCACCCTCACCGGCATATGATCCATCAGCAAGAACTATTCTAACAGTAAATTGGCTAGCGTTGCGGTAATATTTGACCAAATCATTATTTTCAACAATTTGTGTTATTACAGTAACAATATTAGTTCTCATTTCATTAGTTACAGGATTAATAGCAGTTAAAATATATTTTCCTTTCGGAAGATTAATATTTAATTTTGCCCATCCTGTAGCATTAGTGGTTCTATTGTAGAATACTCCATTGATATTGAATGATACAACAGTATTAACTAATGGTTTACCTTCACCATCGACGAATAAAGCATAATAGTGAGTTCCATTCTTAAATACTTTAAATACATCTTTTGCATAGATTGTTGGATTAATAGTTACATTAGATGAAATGGTGGTCTTATTGAATTCCTTATTACCATTAAATATAACAGTTACAGGGTATTTGCCACTAATCAATTTAAGAGCAATTGAAGCAGCACCATTCTCATCAGTAGTTCTATTATAGGTTACACCATTAATTATAATAGATACTGAAGCATTTGCTATTTTACCATTCAAATCTTCAAGATATACATAGAATCTTTCAGGACCGGAGTAATATTTAACTACTTCAGGAGCATTTATTATAAGCTCATTCACAACGTCAATGACAGTAGAGTTCTCTTCAGGTGAGTATTTTTCATCACCGTAACTAACAGTAATATTGTGTTTTCCAGGAGTTAAATCAGGAACATTAATAATAGCAGTACCATTTTCAACTTTAGCAGTATAGTTTTTACCTTCAATAGTAACTGTTACATTTCCTTGAGCGTCTTCTGGAACTTTAACAATAATGTCTCTTCCATCTACACTTACATCAATTGGGTAGTGTTCAACTTTAGATACTTCAACAGTGGTTTCAGTAGAGTTAGCAGGATACTTTCCATCACCAGCAAATGTTGCTTTAACTGTGTAATTTCCTTCTTCAAGGCCAGTTATGTTAAATTTAGCTATTCCATTATTAATTGGTGCTAAATAAGTTTTTCCATTAATATCAAGAACAATATTACCTTTAGCATCCTTTGGAACAACAACTTCAACTATTAAGTCATCACCCACATTTATATCCTCAGCATTAATATCCATTGGGGTTTGGCCATGACCTTTAATAGTAAAGTCAGTAGTATTTTCATTTGGAGCATATTTTTCATTACCAGGATATTTTACAGTAACAGTATGATTTCCACCACTTAAACCACTTAATTCTAATTTTCCTTTACCATTAGTGACATTTACCAAATAACCTCTTCCATCAACATCAACTAGAACAACATCATTAACATCATCAGGCAAATTAATATCAATTACTGCCTTATCTTCATCTACAGCAACATTTATATCCAATTCATAATCATCCTCTTTAGGAACTTTTACATCATCGGCAAATGTTGCATTGTTGAAGTTATCATCACCGGAATAGATGACTTCAATATTATGATTTCCAGGTGGAACATCACCTATATCAATTATAATTGGTGAATCACATGCATCACTAATTTCATATTCTTTACCATCTATTACAACAGTAACATTACCTGTAGCATTTTCCGGTAATTCAACAGTAATTGTGCCGTTGTCTACATCAATATCAACTTTCATGTTACTATCGGATTTATCTTTAACTGTAATGGTTGAAACATCACTGAATTCTCTTTCAACATACTTATCATTTTCAAGGTAAGTGATACTTACATCATATTCACCTACGTTTAATCTTGAAACATCCAAGTTAGCTTTTCCATCAGTTAATTTAATATAATAATCAGTTCCATCAACATTAACAACTAAAGATGCGCTTCTGTCTATTGGTCCGGAAATTTCCAAGATTCCTTTATTTGATACTACAAATGTTAAATCTTTGGCAGATACCTTAGTCGGAGTAACTTTATTTACTTTAAATGTTGCATTTGATTCTGATCCAAGATATTTATTATCTCCAGCGAATTTTGCAGTGACCAGGTAAGTTCCATTCGCTAATCCTTTAGGAATAGTTACTTTATTACCTTTAACGGCATATGATTTACCATTAATAGTTAAACTTACATCACTTACATTTTCACCGGTTAGTGTTATTACAATATTTTCATCAACAACAAATACATCTTTAACATCAATTGAAATAGATGATGCATGTTTAATTACATCAAATGTAGCGGTTGCATCAGAGGATTTGTAATTATTATCTTCAGCCAAATTAGCAACAACAGTATATGAATCAGCATCTAAACCTTTTGGAATAGTGACCTTATTATCCTTAACAGTATAATTTTCACCATTAATAGTGACTGTAATAGCGCCGGTTGAATTAGTTGGGGTTAAAGTAATGACAATCTTATCACCAACATAATAAATATCTTCAACATTAATACTGATTGCAGAAGTTGATTTGGCAACATTATAACCTGCACCAATAGATTTGGAATCATATCTATCATTATCACCATTATAAACTACACTAATCTTCTTACCACCAGCAGAAATTTCTTTAGGTAAAGTAATAGTGGCTCTACCATTAACAACATTCTCAGTAATATCGCCAATAGTAACAGTTCCTTTAGCATCGCTAGGCAGGATGATTTCAACAACAGATTGACCGCCAACAGTAGTGTTGGAAGCAATAACTCTCATATCAAAGTCATCAGTAGTGCTAACAATTACTTTAGCAGTCATATTGGAAGATCCATAATATCTATCATCACCATTATAAACAGCTTTAATATCATATTCACCTTTAGTTAATCCTTTTACATAAACAACAGCTTGGGAGTTGACTAAACCAAGATTATAAGAAACACCATTTACAGTAACATTGACTGTGCCTGTAGCGCCTTTAGTCACACTAACAACAATCTCCGCAATATCACCAACAGCAATAGATACATCTTCAACAGAAGCAGATGAAGATAATTTTTTAACATTGAATGATTTTTCACCAGATTTATTACCTAAGTACTTGTCATTAGCATCATAAAATGCTTGAACAGAATAACTGCCTCCAGCTAAATTATTTAAAGTCAATGTAGCAACATTACCTTCAATAGGAGCCAAATAACTAATACCATTTACTTTAATGATTACATTGCCAGTAGCATCGGAAACATTAAGTTTTACAGTAATAGTCTTTGAATCACCAACACCAACATCTCCACCAACATCAAGAGTTAATTTAATTGTATTTTTGCTTACAGTGAAATTAGCCTCATCTTGAGATGACAAGTATTTATTATTTTCATTATATACTGCCCGAACTGCTATTACACCTTCACTCAAATTAGAAACAACCAATGTAGGGTTGGTTGAGTTTACAGTGTAATGTTTACCGCCAACATAAATATCAATAGTGGCATTTACGTCAGCAGGGAAACCAGTTACAGTAATTGTGACATTTTCACCAACTTTAATATCATCAATTGGAGCAATTTTAATATTTGAAGCTATTTTTGATACTGAAAATACGCTTGTTCCTTCATAAATAACTGTTTTAGTACCATTTTTCTCAGTAAATATTGCTTTGACATTGTATACACCTACATCAGGAGTAGGTAAATGTAAAACAGCAATACTCTGGTTATTTTTAGAGTCATAACTCAGTGTTTTATTGTATTCTGTTCCATTGACTATAATGGTCACAATTCCAGTATGATTACCATTTAAAATAACTGTTATATTTTCATCATTACCTGCATTAATATTATGAGTTATTACATCAATTGAACCGTCTGCCATATATACACTAAATGTTAAATTATTTGATTTGCTTGAGTAGTACATATAATTTTCCTGATAAACTGCTGAAACATTGTATGAACCAACATCTGGTTTGATAATAGTTAAAGTACCAGCACCATTATTGATATAAGCAGTATAATTATCATAACCCTCTTGAGTTGCAACTTTAACTAAAACAACACCAGTTACATCTTTAGGGCCGGTTAAATGAATAATTACTGCATCTCCATATGCATATTCATGACCGTCAGACAATGAAATTATAATTTCAGGATTTAATTTAGAGACTTTGAAACTTGCGTTAGTTTCATTTGAATGATAATTATCATCACCACGATATATCACAGTAACATTATAACTTCCTACACGCAAATCAGGAATAGTTATATTAGTTTTTGAATTTATAAGGTCGGAATAATACTTACTTCCATTTACATTTATTAAAACATCACCAGTTGCACCATCAGTAACATTTACAAAAATTATAGTTAAGTTACCTACTACAGTATCTTTTACATCAACATTGATTGATGTTATTTTCTTATTGACTGTAAAGTTAGCAGTAGAATTACTTAAATCATAATATGTATCACCAAGATAATAAGCAGTAACATGATAATCACGAGCAATTAAATCAGGAATGGTGAAATTAACTTTAGAACCACTTAACTCCTTAATATAAGTATCACCAGCAATAACAAGAGCTACAGTACCAGTAGCACCATCAGTAACATTCACATAAACAATAGCATTCTCACCAACAGTAATATTACTAACCTTAACAGTGACTTGAGAAGTCTTTTTACCGTTAACTTTAATAGTAGTTGTATTGTTTACAGCCCCATAGCGAGTATTACCTGGGAAGAACACAGTCACTTTATAATTGCCGACAGGCAAATCATAAACAGTTAATGTACCGTTACCATTTTCAACGAAAGTAGTACTATTTTTACCGACAGGATCAGTCTCACTGGCAATATTAACAATGACAACTTCAGTAAACTTAGCAGACGTAGTAATATTAAATGTTACGTTCTGACCAACATAAATATTTGATCCCTTAATCGTGATATTGGTTTTAAGCTGAGATACTTTGAATGAGTTATTAGTAGAGTTAGCATTAAAGTTATCATCACCTTCATAGGTCACAGTAATATTGTACTTACCGACAGCCAAATTGCGAATAACAGCAGAAGCACGACCTTCAGTAATGTTGGCACGAATATCAAGATCACCTATAGAAATTGAAACATAACCTGTAGCATTCTTATTAACAGTCACATTTACAATCTCATATTCACCAATCTTAATATCAGATACTTCCAAAGCAATATTAGTGTTTTTCTTGTGAACAGTGAAGTTTGAAGTCGCATTACACAAGTCATAATCATCATTACCCATGAAGAAAGCAGATACAGTATAAGCACGGGCAGTTAAATTTGAAACTGTGATATTAGCTTTTCCGTCAACTAGTTCACCAGTGTAAGCACGACCAGCAATAGTAACATAAACTGGCCCGTTAATACCTTTGGTAGTATTTACATAAACAGTTATATTTTCACCAACAGTAATATCTGCAACAGAAACATTCATTTGAGATGATTTTTTACCAGTTACTGTAATTTTTGTTCTGTTTGAAGCTGAAAGATAATCATCATTACCCAAATAGTAAACAGTAATGTTATAATCACCAACAGGTAAATTATAAACATCTAAACTACCAATTCCTTTATATACAAATGTAGTCTGGTTTTCATCTCCAACTTGAACGGTCACTAAATCAGTAATTTCACGTGACATGTTAAATTTAACAGTTAAAACATGGCCTACAATAATATCTGAAGCATTTACAGTAATATTTACCGGGATTTTACTTACAGTAAAGTTAATTGAAGTTAGATTACTGTTAAAGAAATCATCCCCTTCATAAATAACAATTACTGTGTAATTTCCATCATTTAAATTGGACAAAGATATACTAGCTTTTCCATTTTCAAGAGTTTCATGATATACAGTACCGCTAACATTTATTAATACATCACCGGTAGCATTTTCATGTAATGTAATATTAATAATTTCAGATAAATCTTTAGTAATATTAACTGTCTGAACATCAATGGTTGTGTTTAACTTAATTACTTTGAAATCAGATGAGTTGTCTTTAAAAGCATACCATTCATCAGCATATGAAACATATACTGTGTAGTTACCTTCCTTCAAGTATGGGAGTGTTAGGGTTGCCTTGTGAGTGGTTGTGTTGATTTCTACATCATAGAAGTCATCATTGACATAAATAGTAATTGTACCATGAGCTTTTTCAGGCAAAGTAACTGTAATATTATTGTTTTCAACAACTGTGATTAATTCAGTTAAATCAATTAATAAATCATAGTCACTGATTAAATCAATATCAATTATATTTATTGGAGTTTTAGCACTGGTATGGTTTGTATCGCCAGCATAAGAAGCCTCAACAAAACACTCTCCAGGCGTAACATCTAAAGTTAAATTGACTTTATTATCTTTAATTTCAAGATTATATGGTTTATTATCAACATAAACTGTAATGTTTCCGGTAGCATTTTGAGTAATTTTTACAGTAATATTGATCGTTTGATTTTCTACATCAACTGAAAGGAATAAACTTGTTTTAATTTTATGGACATTAAATTTAGTTTTGTTAGTGTTGAATGCATATTTATTGTCTGTGTAGTTTACATAAACAATATAGTTACCCACAGCCAATCCGGTAACATTTAATCTTGCAATACCTTCTTTAACTTCAACATGATATGGAGTATTATTTACGGTTATGTTTGCAAATCCTTTTGCATCGCTTGGAAGGTGAACTATGACTGTAGCATTTTCACCGACAATGATATCCTCAACAGTTACGTTTATTAAATAATCAGTTACCTTAGGAAGAGTAATCGTTCTACTTGTTTTATTGCCCAAGTATCTTCCATCACCAGCATAACTTGCATTAACCAAGTATTCACCAGGAAGGAGATTACTTACATCTAAAATAGCTTTTCCTTTATCAATAGGCACATTTGCTTTAATATTTGAAATGTTTATTGATACATTTCCAGTTGCATCACCAGGAACAGTTACAATAATAGTTCTATTTACAAGTTCAATAGCTATTGTAGAGTTTACTTTACTAACTCTAAATACTTTAGTAACATTTTTGCTTACGTATTTATTATAACCTTGATATACTACAGTAATATTATAAGTTCCTGCAGGCAAATCAGCAATATTAAATGTTACATTACCTTTATTAATGCTTTGAGAGTATGTTCTAGTACTGAAGTTACCGTAAATTAATACATCATCAGTTGCATCAGCAGGAAGGGTAATGTTAACCACTTCAATTTGGCCTACATTAATATCAGATACATTTACGGTTAATTTATAATCAGATACTTTATTTACAACAACATTCAAAGATGTAGTGTTTGCATTATATCTATCATCACCACTATATGAAATAGATGGGGAATAATTTTGTGCTAAAGGATAACCAGGCACAGTAATATTTGCAGATCCGTTAATTAATGTTTCAGTGTAAGTCTTCATACGGGTAATGACTGTAATTGTTCCTGTTGCATCTTTAGGTAATTGAATTTTAAATGTTATATTTTCATCCACAACAACTGGGGATTTAAATTCTGGAATTAAATCAACATTTATTTTAGAGATTACAACAGATCCGGTTTGAGATTTTAAAGCATATTTTCCTTTTTCTTCAAAAGTTACCTTGTATGGGAATGTACCATATTCTTTTGCAGTAACATTAATAACCGCTACACCTTCTTTAACTTCACCATAATAATTTTTAGTAAATACTGTGAGTGTTACATTTCCTGTTGCATTAGTTGGCAAGCAAACTGTAAATGTAACATTATCTCTTACATAGTTCGGATCGCTTACCACAACATTAAATGAGTAATCATCAATAGGTGAAACTTTAAAGTTGGAATAAACTGTATCATCTTCGTATTTTCCATCGTTTTTAAGACTTGCATAAACTACATAATCACCTATGGCCAAATCAGATACATTAAACCAACCTGTACCGTTTACGACATTGACAATCCTATCAACATAGGTAGAATTGAAAATTCTAATTATTACAGTTCCGTTAATATCTTTTGGCAATTGAATCTTAATCGTTTCATTCTGACCAACATAAATATTTACAGGAGTAACAGTGAACTCATAATTATCAATTTTTTCAACAACCACTTCAACTGTTTTAACTGCACTGTGATATTTATCGTCACCTGAGTAATATACTGTTGCGTTGTAAACACCTGCAGGTAAATTAGGGATAATAACACGTGCTGAACCGTTAGTTACATTTGCAGTGTAATTGGTATTATTGATACTTACAGTTACATTCACTTTTCCAGTACTGTCAGTTGGCAATTGTATATCAACAGTTAAATTTTCACCGACATAAGGCTCGTTAGTTACAACATCAAATTTAAATGAAGATATTTTAGAAACGTAAATGTGAGTTGATTTTACAGATGATTCTAACTCATCATTACCTCCATATTCAACAGTGACATCGTATTCACCCTCTTTTAGATTTATGACAGAACAGTTTACAGTATGATTTTGAATAAACATATTATATGGATCAGCCCTGCCTTGAACTCTGATGACTACACGGTCACCGCCTACAGATTTTGGTATTTTTACAATAATATGGGCAACATCACCCACATGTATAGAATCACCCTGAACGGTAAATTCATAATCCAAAGTTTTTTGACTGTTTAACGTGATGTTTCTTGAAGCAGGTTCATATTTAGCATTTCCACTATAATCAATTTTAGTAGGATATTTTTTACCGGATTCCAAACCACCGACAGTTAAATTAGCCTTACCTGCTCTAACTTCAACATTTGGATGAGTTATGCCGTTTATGGTAATGTTTACATATCCGTCTGCATCATCAGGTAAAGTTACGGTAATATTTGCATGGGTATCATTTGTCACGCCGGAAGGTGTGAATGGATAATCCATGATTTTTTTAACGTGGAAATCTTCAAATATTCTATTAATTGGTTCGTATTTATTATCACCCAGATATGTTGCATTAATGATATGTTTTCCGACAGGCAAACCACTTACATTAATAGAACCTGTTCCGTTTATAAGATCTATAAAGTGAGTAGAACCATTAATTAATAATTTAACCCGACCTGTTGTATCATTTTCAAAAGTGACTTTGATTGTTGCATTTTCACCGACAAATATATCATGTACTTCAAGATTTGAATAATAGTTGTGTATTCTGCTTACTTCCAAAGTGTGTTCTCTTTTATCCGGCAAGTATTTTCTATCACCGTCATAAGTTACATTAAATTGGTAAGTATGCTATACCAAACCAGTTATATTAAATACACTTTCACCGTTTTTAATCTTTTCAGTATAATTTGTATTGTTTATTCTAATTGTAATATTACCCGTAGCATCATCATTAATTTTTACCCTAATTATTGCATCATCATCAACAAAAATCGTATGATTATAATTTACACGAATATTAGGAGTTATTTTTATTAAATCTACAGTAAATGTCCTATTGGAACTACGATATTTACTGTCATTTACCAAGTATACAGTACCATTATATTCTCCGCCGGTAAGCCCTGGAATAACAACAATATCCTTACCTTTACTCATGTGAGCAGTATAATTTGTACCGTTTATTTCTACAAATACATCCCCATCAATATCTTTTGGCAATGAAATATTAACATATGCAGTCAAATTACTGTCAGATGTTGCAGTTACATTAAAATCATATGAATAAACATAATTTACCTTAAATGAGGAAGAAACATTAGCTGTATTATATACAGGACCCTCAGCATATATAGCAGTAACATTATATACGCCCCTTTCAAGGCCGCTTATAATAAATTTAGCTACAGTACCATTTGCATATTCAAAGTAATTTGTACCATTAACTGATAGCAATACAATACCTTTAGCATCACTAGGAACAATAACAGAAATAGTAGCATTTTCACCCATAGGAATATCTGCAGTTTCAATACGCATAGTCATATTCTTTTTAGTTACATTGAAATAAGCAGTAGCATTGGATTCATAATACTTATCATTACCAAGATAATATGCCCTTACAGATATATTGCCTGCAGTTAGATTACTTTCATATATAGTGACAGAAGTCTTATTAGTATAAATATATTCCTTATCACCAATATCAACATATAATTTACCAGAAGCATCATTAGGTAAATCAACTTTGATTGTAGCAATTTGACCTACATATATATCTTTAACAGTAATGTTGATTTGAGGTTTATATTTATATACTGTAAAAGTAGTATTATTATAGGAACTATCAAATAATGGATCACCATTATAAAATGCATAAACAGTATAGTTACCACCAGCCAGATCAGTTAGGTTAAGTTGAGCTGTACTATTAACTAATTTAATAATATACATTTTATTATTAACAAATAAATATACATTACCCGTTGTACCATTAGTAACGTTGACATTAATTGTAGTTATATTTCCATAATATATATTATTAGCAGTAATATTGATAGTTGAGTTACGTAGTTCAACCTTGATTTCTATATCTGTAGATATCGTCTGATTAAGCTCCATATATGTTGCAACAATATCATATGTATTAGGAGCCAGATTATATAATGTTAATACTGCAGTACCATTATTTAAAGTTACATTATAATGAATATCATTTAAAGCTATATCAATGGTACCATTGTATGTGGTGTTTACAATAGTAGTTGTTATAACTACTTTTTCACCATAATTGGTTTGGTTAACAGTTAAATTTAAAATTAAATATAAGATTCCACCGGTTTGAACTGTTAAATCTGCAAATCTACTTGCATCATATCCAGTAGCAGAAATCCTATGTTCACCAATTTTTAAACCATTAATTGTAGATACATAATGAGTTCCATTGTATGTTGTTGGCAAATTATTAGAATCGTGTACATTTACAATATTATCACTTACTCGGATTGTATTATTATTGTCATCCAATATGGTTGTATAAACAACAACGGAATTGCTGTTTGACAATTTAGTAGTATTGTCTAAGCTGACCATATAAGTTAATGAAGTAATCAATCCATAGTTATAAATTAAATTGTTGAAGTTGTTTGAATCAAAAGCAGCCTTATTTCCAACATAAACAATGTAATCACCAGACTCAGGAGATAATTCAGTGTTGCGGTTAAAAGAAACTTCACCATGATCACAAACATAAACAGCTTTTGGAGTTAAGAATTTTGATTCTGAAATAGTTCCCCCTTTTCCATGCCAGAAAACGGATCCGCGAATAATATTTTTATCATCAAAAGAGCTTTTTTCTATAGTACCTGAATTTCCTCTCCAGTTAATGGAAGTACCGTTGGTTGCACGGTTAGAAACAAAAGTGGATTCTAAAACTTTACCGTTATTACCATACCAATAAATAGCACCACCTAAAGGAGCACTGTTATTTTTTAATATAGAATTTTTAACTTCAACACCATCACAACGGACATTAATAGCACCACCTTCCATAGTAGCAGTGTTATTTTCCAAAGTTGAATCAGAAACAGTAAATTTACCCCTGTTAATATATATAGCACCACCCTCTTTTGCAGTGTTACCTGTTAAACTATCATAAGAGGTTTTAACACTTTGACCTTCTGAAAAAATCGCACCACCATAATCATCAGCAGTATTTTTTATGAACTCATTTTTGTACAGTTCAAAACTAGTAACATTATTATGAACATATAATGCACCGCCTTTACCATAAGTAGTATTTTTATGGTAAGCAGTATTATTGAAGAAATATGAATTATAAAGAGATCCGGATGATTCCCTAGCATATATAGCTCCACCGTTAGGTGCAGTATTATTAATGAACTTTGCATCATTAATATTAAAGAAACAAGCTTTTATAGCACCACCTTCCTCAGATGCAGTGTTATTTGCAAAAGTAGAATTAAATATATTTAAATCAATTTTTTGACCGGAAGTAAGTGCTCCTCCTTGTTTAGCCTTGTTTGAATAGAATTCTGAATTTGTAATAGTTAGATATCCAGAATATCTAATAGCTCCACCCTCTTTTACAGCTTCATTAGCTACAAATCTTGAAGAATCAATGAAAACATTCATACTCCTGAAAACAAAAATGGCTCCACCACCATAAGCATTATTTCTATTACAAGCAGCATAATTTTCATTAAAATCACAATTAGTTATATATACATCAAATTGTCCCTGTAGAGAAAGTGGATTATCAAAATAAAGAGCACCACCCACTGAAGAAACATTATTTTTTGAAAAAGTGGAATTCACAATATTAATTAAAACTTTATCATTATAATCAACATATATAGCTCCACCACCTTTTGAATGATGATTCTTATTAGACTCAAAAGTACAATTTTCAACAGTCAAATTAGTTCCTTTAAAATAAATTGCACCTCCAGCACCAGAACCATACATTGCATTTTTAAAAACAATATTTTTTAAAGTTATATTGTAGTTAATAGTAGTATAGTGTTCTAAAAAATTAATTTATTTTACTTTAAAAAAACTTTTTCTAAAAAAGTATATATACTAATTTTTATCATAAATAATAATTATGAGTATGGAAAATTTAAAATCTAGAACTG
>Ga0256407_10007412_pt1 | contig 16512 bp, 1 predicted proteins | sample RumenRJG_04DNA_FD_193489 | JGI IMG/M metagenome (GOLD analysis project Ga0256407, IMG submission 193489) | Bovine rumen microbial communities from Lethbridge, Alberta, Canada - RJG_04 | ecosystem: Host-associated > Mammals > Digestive system > Stomach > Rumen | place: Canada: Alberta | collected...
CCCAATCCCCAATCCCCAATCCCCAATCCCCAATCCCCAATCCCCAATCCCCATTTTTATATGATATATTGATAAAATAAAAAAATTAAATAATAAAAAAATTTTATTTGTTAACTTAAAAATAATTTTTTATAAAAAAATAAAAAATCGTTAAGTCTTTTTAATTATAATAACTCTAAAAAGAAATTTTATTTAAAAAATATGAAAGAATCAGAGAATTTTATCCAAGGTCAAAATAAAATAAACCAATCTAATAATTCTGGTAGTCAGAATGTAGCTCCAAAAGAAAATAATAAAGATGCTTATTTCATTATAGTTAGGGAGAGTAGTGAAAAATTAAATTTCGAAGGTTTAAGATACGAAACAGATAATAAAATTGAACCTATGATAATTTACAAAGATTCAGAGGAAAAAAAAGATGAATCATTTCTCCAAAAAATTGTTTTCAAATTCAAGAAAAGAGGAAACAAAAAAGATAAAGATAAAGGCTTATCAACAAAATACAAAATAAAATTCATAGAAGAAGAAAGAACTTATAACATTACATTTTTATTGAATGATAGTTGCTTTGCTTTTCAGCCAGAATTAAAAACAGGAAACAAATATTTACCTATTTTTGTCGAAGAGCCAATTAAGCAAAATATTGTTCCTCTATATATCAAATTAAATATATTTCTAAAAGCTTTGGAAAAAAACAATGAAATTGAAAAAAAAGAAGAAAAATTATTTGAAGATACAGTTGCTTTATATAAGGAAAAAAAGAAATTCAGCCTTTTAGTAACTTTATTTCTGAAAATCTATTCAAAATTCCAAGTTTTATGTAGTCAATTATTGGAAATATTTTATGAAATAAATGCTAAAGATAACACTGATAAAATTAGCGATTTAAAAAAAGAAGTAGAATCTTTTAAAGATATTTATTACGAAGCGCCTAATATTTTGAATAAATATCAATACAATCCTATTCATTTCTATGGTATTATATTTTGCTTTCTTCATCACTATGACAAAGAAAATTTTCCTAAAATAATTGAGGAATTCTCTGAAGGAAATGCTGATATTTTATATGAAATACTTCTACAATATTATTCGCATTTTACAAATCCTTTGAAGCAAAGTAAAGAGTTTTATAATAAGTTTATTCAATATATTCTTATTAAGGAAAACAAAGAATTAAAATTATTTACTAGAATATTAAATTATATTGAAGATATAGAAACTTATTTATACGTAATAAATTCAAATAAAGATGGAATATTCAAAAACTATGAAGAATTGAAATCGGAACCTATTAGAATACCTGCAAGTCTAAAGCTTATAAAATATAATATTGATAATGGAAAAATACTTAAATCAACAGAAAATAAAACAAAAAGTAATGAAAATTTAAGATATGAATCAGATAGTAATTCAGATAAAGATATAGATGAAGATGAAACTAAAAAATTAAAAGAAGAGGAAAAAATAGAAAATGAATGTGGAATTATAAAAAAATTAATCGAAGAAATCATTGAATTTTCAAAAAAGGAAAATATTATAGCTATAAATTTAACTAGTACTTTTTGGATAAATCTAATAGCTGAATATGATTTTGCAGATTGGATAAACTTAAAAAATTGTCATATGTTAAGAGAAGTATATAAGAGATATAATAGCCTAATTAAAAATATTAAAGTTGATAATAATAATTATAATAATAAAGACATAAAAATCGATAATTATAATAAAATCAAAAATGATATCAATAAGTTTTATGACAGAGATCAATTTGCAATTATGCTTGATAAAAATATAAAAGAATTTCTTGAAAAAAATAAAAAAATTAAAAATTCAGAAATACTTAGTATAGTGGAACAATATAATCCATATTTTAGTGTTAGAGATAAAGAAGATATGGAAAGATATAAAAATAATAGGTCAACATATATTTTTGATTATATTAAATTTGAAAGTATTTCAGAAACATTTATTGAAAATTTTCATAAATTAAATTTAGAAAAAATGTTTGAAGAAAAGATTAGGGATTATATAAATAAAATAACTGAAAAAATAAATAGTATTCAAAGTTTTGGCAATATAATTAAATTAATAAAAGTGAAACGTATAAAAGAGGAAAATCAAGGTGATTATTTTAGAATACTAGAAGATAAATATAATTTTATCATTAAAGATGGTATTAAATTAATAAAAGAAGACGAGAAATTGGATACAGCAATAAAAATAATAGCAGCATTTGTAAGTAAAATTTTTAAGTTTGAAAATAGCAATAGATTTTTAGATGAACAAATAAGCTTATTGGAAGAAAATATTAAGTCATCAATTTATATAGAATTAATATCAACATATAATAAAGAAAAATATAAAACTCAGAAAAATCGTATTTATGAAATATATTTAGAAAAAATCGAAACAAAAGAAGGAAGAGATAATATTATAAAATTATTACAAAAATTAAAGGCAAAGGATAAAGAATATTTTATATATGATAAATTAATTGAAAAATGCATTTTTAAAAAGAAAGATTTTTTTTCAAATAAAGAAAATTATAAAATACAAACATTATGCCTTTTAAATGAAGAATTAATCAAAGAATCAAGAAAAGATGATGAAAAAAAAGAAGAGGAAACAAGTAAAAGAAATGAGGTTGTGTTAAATATATTAGAACATTCACGCCAAGGAAATAAACCTTCAGAAAATTTAGTAAATATATTAGACATAGTTAAAGATGAATTAGATAAAGAAATAATTATAAAAAAAGATTTAGAAAATTTTCTCAATATTAAACAAAAAAAAGATGAAATTAATACTACCAAAAAGGAAGAAGAAAAAAATAAAAATGATGATAATAAAAATACGAATACCTTAATAAATAATGATAGTCAAAAATATATAATAAATAAATTAGAATTAATAACCTTAGCTACAACAAATTATGATCCAATAAAAAAATATAATGAATATAAAATCACTATAGTAAATATAAATGAAAAAGTAGAGGAATTAAGATTTATAAAGGATTCTTTAATGATATTTCATAGAAATTTATATAATGAAGATATAAGAAAAATATCTAAGATTTTAGATGAAATTGAAGAAAGCCCAATCAAATACTTTAAAGCCCAAGAAACTGGAAAATCTATAGAAGAATTGCTAAAACATAAACCTTTATGTCAAAATATAAAAAATGTGAAAGATTTTTTACTTTTTAAAAAGATATTTGAAAATGCTCAAGGTAATGATCAATTGGCACGTTTTAATGATGCAAATTCAAAATTAGAAGAATTAAAGGCTTTATTTATGAAAGAAAATAAAAATATAGGAATAATATTTAATAATAATAAATATAAAGATACATTTAAAAATGTTAAAGAAGATATAAGTAAAAAATCTAATTTAAAATCTAAAGAATTCATAAATCAAATGATAGAAAATTTTAATATTAAAGACAAAGCAATCATAGAAAAAATAAAAATGATAATTAATAGCAAAAAATATGAAAATATTGTAAGAAGTATAGAATATTTTTATAAATTTTTGAATAAAAAATTAAAATTTCCAGAAAATATAATTCTATCAGATATGGATTTAACGACTCTTGAAGTAGTTTTGAAGCAATTAAAAAATGAGGGAATTTTTGATTATGATTCAGAAAATAATTATTACAAGATATTTACTTCACTTTATGAAAAAAAAGAAGCATTAGATTTTTTAGTAAAGAAAAAAGATACTGATAATGAAAAATTAAAAGAAGAATTAAAAGGAAAACTGGACCCAACAAATAGAAATATATCAATTAAAGATATTGAAGATACCATTGAATGCTTGAAGGATTTTAAAGAACTTTCAAAAAAAGATGGTTTAGAAATTATACAATTTGTTCAATTATTTGACGAAAAAAAAATTGAAAAATTCATATGTTTTTCGAAAAAGTTTGGATCAATTATTGAATTAGATAGTAAAAAGGGAGAAGATAATTTTCAAAAAGTATATGATATTATTGAAGATGCTAGTTTAATTTTTACTTTGGATAGTGAAGATTTTCGTTATAATTTAAATAATAAATCTTTAAAAATAAATAATATTGAAGAATTAATTAATTTAAAGAACAAAATTAATATTCCACCTAAAAAGAAAATAAAAGAAAATGGTGAAAAAAATGATGAAAAACAAGAAGAAAAAAAAATTAAAGATATTTTCGAAACTAAATGCGATAAATTGAATTTTTTTAAAGAAATAATTTCCAATTTAGAAATAATAAGTGATAAAATGATTATTTTAAGGCAAAAAGGATTTAATATACCTATAATTATAAATATTGCTATAAAATATCCAGAAGTATCATATCAATTATATAATCGAAAATTAGAGTTTAAAAAAATAAAAGATTATTTATTTAAAGTAAAAAATGACTATGAAAATAGATTAAATATAATATACAAAAACGAAAAATATTTAAGATTATTGTATGGAAAATTTTTTAGAAAAATAAAGCAACATCAAGAGGGTGATGGTGATATTTCTGAAATGATTAGATATATTTTAAATAAACCAAATATAATTAATAATGATAAAGAAGATGAAATTCAAGATGCTGATAATTTACATAACGCAACATTAGGAGAAGATTATGAATTTCAATATGATGAATATACTGAATCAATATTTGAAGGAATGTCACGATATCTAATAGATTTATTTAAAAAGAATAATAATTTAAATCTCCAAAAACATTATAAAAATATGCTAATCAAATCAGAATTCAATAATAAAGGTATTTCAATTAAAAAATGCACTAAAATATCAATGGAAGAATTTATTATATCTTTATTTATAAAAAAACTAGGTAAATTACCTATAGCTCAAAATATTTTAATATGCAGTAATGAAACATCTATAGAAGAAATTCAATCATTTTTTTATAGGGCAATCTTATGTGAATTTAATACTCTATTTGCAGTTGAAATATTTGAATCATTTTCTAATTTCCAGCATAATAAAATGTATAGTTATATCGCCAAATTATTATCAATTAAATTCGAAAAATATAAAGAAGAAAATAAAGAAATAAAAAATCTTTCTCAATTTAATAAATCAAAATCAAGAGATTATCTTGATAGTTATATTGTTTTTATTTATCAAAAATTAGATAATGAAACTGCTTTTTTACATGAATTAGAGAAATATATGGGAATGAGAGAAAAAAAGAATGATGGAGACAATAATGAAGAAATAGTTAGAAGTAGTTTATTAAATCCTAATGAATCTCAAGTTATAAACAAAGATAAAGAACAAGAAAAGAGTTTAGATAAAAATAATATTTTAAAAATAGAGAAAAACGAGAGAAATGATAATATTCTGGATGATGATGATTCAAAAAGTAATATAACTATTTCTGAAGAATTTGATATAAAAAATAATATAAAAGTTATATCCTCAGACATATGTGGATTAGGAAAATCATTTAGAATAAAGAAAGAAATAGAAAGTGAAAAAAAAACATATTATCATTTTCCTTTGGGTGGAAAATTAACAAAAAATTCTATTTATCAAAAAATTGAGGCATTATTTAAAAAAATAAAAGATATGTCCAAAAAAAATAAAAAATCAAAAGATAAATTAAACAAAGAGGAAAAGGACAAAAAATATTCAGAATTTAGTGAAGTAGCTATTCATCTTGATATAATAGAAACTAAAGAAACTTCAATAATAAATGAATTTTTATTTTCATTTTTAATAACAAGATTTTATACAAATAATCAAAATATTATTTATATTCCAAATAATATGAAAATATATATAGAAGTTCCTAATAGTTTCGATGATTATTTTACAAAATTTGGTATTTTAAATGTATTTTATAGGGAAAATATAGTTTTTAATAAGCCTGAAAATCAAATAGATGTTTCCATGCTTCCATTAGAATTAGAACCTGATATCATAAAGCAATTTAAAAGATTGAATGGGTTTGATGATAATAAAAAAATAGAAAATTTCATAAAAGAAACTTTCAACAGTATAAATATTAAAGAATATTCTTATCATCAAATACACACTTTTATAAAACTATATATAAGCCAATTTAAATCAATTGATAGAAAATTAATATTATATGATAATAAAGGAAAAGACATTACAGAAAAATGTAAAGAACATTTCGCAAACAGTACAAAATATTTCACAAATGGAGGTTTTGCAAAATTGATTATGCAAAAAAAGAAAATTAAAAATATATTTGATTTATGTTTAGATACTTATGAAAATGATTTAAATAAAGAAAAATTTGATACTCCATTAATATATATAGATAAAGAAAAAATGAAATGTAAATTAGAAAAAATTCAAGATATAATTGAGAAAGAAAAAGAGATAGAAAAAAAAGAGATAAAAAAAACTAATCAACCAAAAAATGTTGACATAGTTTATTTAATAGATGCAACTGGGTCAATGGGTCATGAAATAAGAGCTGCAAAAGATAATGCTATTAAAATTTTTAATTATTTAAAAGAAGATTATAAAGATTATAATTTTAATTTTCGCTTTGCCACAGTTTTTTATAGAGATAAAATTGATTGTAAGCATGAAAAATATGAATATTTCCAATTTACGAATAATATGGAAGATTTAGAAAAAAAAATTGGAACAATCAAGGCAAGTGGAGGTGGTGATTTCCCTGAAGATTGGGTTGGAGGATATGATATAGCACTAAATAAATTGGAATGGAAGAAAGAAAATTCAATTAAATTAATTATACATATTGCAGATGCAGGAGCACATGGAGAAGAATTTTCAAAAGGGGATAAGCATCCTGAGCAAGGTGATTTGCTATATAGTAAAATTGAGCAATGTGTAAAAGAAAATATTAGTATAATTGGATTTAAAATAGGTGCTTCTCCAGAACAATCATTTACAAAAATAAAAGAAATATACGAAGATTATAAAAATAATAATAATATAAAAGATAACGGCCAATTTATAGAAATTTATGATTTTGTTAGAGAACAAGGCGACCAAGAAGCTGTTTCACAAAATTTTAAACGTTTAGTTATAAGAGCAACCAATCAAGTGCTAAATATTTCTTATAAATATTTAACAAGATTAAAAGATATATTAAATCTTGAAAATGATTTAACAGAAGATATAGGAAACAAAAAATCATTATTATCTATATTAAATATTGGTAGTATTAATAATTATGTAATAACAGATGATAATTATATAAAAATGATATTATTAATATATAGAATAAATGCAAATATACCTGTCATTATAATGGGAGAAACTGGTTGTGGAAAAACTTCTTTAATTAAAAAATTATCACAGATTTTAAATAATGGAGATGAATTAGTGAAAATAATAAATATTCATCCTGGTATAACAGATGATGAAATAATTGAAGTAATGAGAAAAATGAATATTGAAGCGAAGGATGAATATAAAGGAAAAGAATTATGGGTATTTTTCGATGAAATAAATACTTGTTTATCGCTTTCTCTTTTAACAGAAATTTTTATTAATAGAGAATTTAATGGAGAAAAATTGGAAAAAAATATAAGATTAATTGGTGCTTGCAATCCTTATAGAAAAAGAAAAGAATTTATAGAAAGATGTGGTTTAACGAGAGAAGATGATGAAGATGATCAATTGGTTTATAAAGTAGAGCAATTGCCCCAATCATTATTATATTATGTTTTTAGTTTTGGCTCTTTAAAAGATAACGATGAAAAAAAATATATAAAAAGTATTATCCAAGAATTATTTATTAAGGAAGAAGAAAAATTGCATGAATTAACAGCTGAAGCAATTTCTAAATGCCATATATTTTTAAGGAATACTTTTGGTTATGATCCTTCTATTGTTTCATTAAGAGAAATATCAAGATTTAAAGCATGTGTAGAATTTTTCGAGGATTATTTCTATAAAAAGAATGCTTTTATGAAAAAAAAATATGATGCAGAAAAAAATAATAATGATAAAGAAACAAAAAATAATGATGAAGAAATAAAAAATGTTAATAAAATAAAAAGTATTATATGCTCAATATATATATGCTATTATATAAGATTAACTGATGAAGAAAAAAGAAATAATTTTGAATATACATTGAGAGAAATATTACTAAATATAACAAACGTTTATTGTGAAAAAATAAACGAAGAAAGCAAAAAAGGTGATTTTTGCTCTCAAATTAGATATAAACCATTAAATGACGAACTCAGAGAAAAAAATTTCCAGAAATTTAGTGAATTATTAAAAATAGAAGAGGATTTTTTATTAGATCAAATAGAATTAGATAAAGGAATAGGAAAAAATCAATTATTAAAAGAAAATTTATTCTTATTATTTATTTCAGTCATTACAAAAATACCTTTAATTATTGTGGGCAAGCCAGGAACTGGTAAAAGTTTAAGCGTTCAATTAATTTATAATTCAATGAGAGGTAAATATTCTAAACCTAAAAATGGTAAAGAGAGTTTCTTTGTGAATTATCCACAGATTATCCAAATATATTTTCAAGGGTCAGAATCAACTTCTCCAGAAGATATAGAAGAATTATTTAGGAAAACAGAAGAACAATATAATATTTATTTAAAATATAATGTGATTAATAAAGAAAATCCTATACCTATATATATGATTTTATTCGATGAATTAGGTTTAGCTGAAAAATCCTCAACAAACCCTCTAAAAGTTTTACATAATAAACTTGAATATGGAGGTAAAGCAGAAGGAATTTGCTTTATTGGAATTAGTAATTATTCATTGGATGCAGCTAAAGTAAATAGAGCTTTAAATTTGTCTGTGCCTAATTTAGAAGATAAATATGATCAATTAAAAATAACTGTTCAAAGCATTGTAGAAAGTATTTCTGATGATATTTATAAAGATAATTTAATTTTTAATATACTTGCTAGGGCTTATAATCTATATAAAAAATATTTAAATACCTTTAAAAAATTGACAGTTCTAAAAAAATATTCTGAAACAACAAATTTAAAAGGAAAAAATTTTAAAGAAATTGAAGGTGAACAAGACTTTATAAAATTATTAAAAAAAGATAGAATTATAAATACAGAATTTCATGGAAATCGTGACTTTTATAATTTAGTAAAAGAAGTAGCAATAGAAGGTTCCACATTAAGCAGTATTTCTGACGAAAAACAAATTGTGCCTATAATTAATAATTATATTGAAAGAAATTTCGGAGGTATAAGATATGATATAAATATAGACTTTGAATTAGTATTTGATGATTTAAATAATGAATTGGACAAGATTAAAAATGGGATATTAAAAGAAAAAATAGATGCTATTCCAAATTTGAAGCAAAAAGGAAAAAATAGAGATGATGATGAGGATGATATAAAAACTAAAAAAAAAAAGGAAAATATTATAAAAGTCACCTCAGTATATTTATTCAAAAAAATTTATAATGAAGCTTGCATTCATGAAGACTCTAGAGAAAATAATATTAATGGAAAAACTTATCAAATAGGACCAGATGATTTAATTAAATATGATTTAAATCGATGTATTCAAGATAATATAAATGATAATAATAGCCGTTATTTATTATTAGAGGTTAGTTCTAATATAGTGCCATTAGTAAATCAAATTATTAGAATACAAAATCCAGGGTTAAAAAGTATAGATACTATTATTGGCAGCCCTTTCGCAAATGATAATAATGCTGATTATAAATTCAAAAAAGTTAATCAGATTCAAAATTATGCCTCCCAAGAAGATAAATTAATAATATTACAAAATTTAAATTCAATACAACCATATTTATATGATTTATATAATATGAATTATAGAATAATAGATGAGCAAAAGTTCGTTAGAATATGTTTAGAGAACTTTAATGAGCAATTAACACCAGTCAGTGAATCTTTTAAAATAATAGTTTTGGTCGATAAAAAATTTGTGAATAGAGTAGACATGGCATTTTTAAATCGATTAGAAAAAATGCATATTAACTTTAAAGATTTGTTAGAAAATAAACAAAAAAATTTAACAAAAGTTATTCAGGAAAAAATAAGATTAAAAGAAGAAATTAAAGAAGTTAGAGATAATATTAATTATGATTTAAATTATTTATTAATAAATTGTAAAGAGCAAGATATCAGTGGATTAGTATATTATTTATTTTTAAAAACTAAAAAAGAAATTATAAATGAAGAAGAATTTATAGAAAATGAAATATATACAAAAATAAGTAATCTTTTACCACAAGATATAGCTGTAATATTACCTGAAAAAAATCCAATAAAAATTAAATATTATGAAAATAAGAAATATTATAATTTCAAACAATATATGGAAGATTTAAATAACAAAAATTTAACAAAATATAAAATTTCTATCATATATACATTCAGTAATATTATTAATTCAATTGAAGGCTATGAATATGATGAATTCATGATATCTGCTATTAATAAAGAAGAAAATTTAGAAAATCAAATAGATGATATTAGGAATAAAAATTATAAAAAAAATAATAATAATAACTATATATTAATACGTTTTGAAGATTTTAATACTGATAAATTGCAATACACAGCAGATTTTATTAATAACAATTGCAAAGATGATGATTATCATTATATATTAATAATATATCTTCACAGATCTATGGATTCGGATAATCAAGTAAAACAAAGAATTTATTCAATTCCTAATATTTATGATAATATAAATCAATTATTAATTGACAATTTAGAAGGCCCAGAAATATCTTTAAAAAAATTATTAGATACAAAAATAGAAGGTATTATGTCTTTGAGTGTTTTCCAAAATTTAGATAAAGAATTCAAAGAGACATTAAAAGATTTTATATATGATAGAATGGAGAAAAAAAGAATGGAATTGGATAAAATAAGTAAAATATCAGATAATTCAACATTTTTTTTAAGAAAATACACAGATAAAAGTCATATTAATTATTTGAACGAAGAAAAATATAGTGAAGAAATAATAAAATATATGCTATATATTAATCCTGAGTTTAAAGATAAAATAATCGAAAAAGCAAAAGAATTAATATCAAAAAATAAAAATTCTGAAGAGAAGTGTTTAATATTAATAAATAAAATGTTTAAAGAAAATTATATGAATAAAGAAAAAATTGATATAATATCATGCATTTTAGATTATATTAAAGAAACTATTTTCCCTAAATATTTAAAGGTAATATTTGATATATTAGAAGATAATAATTTTCTCACAACTTTATTAGAAATAAATAATAATAAAACATGTAAGCTAGAAAAAAATGATATAAAATCTGGCTTTAATAATAGTAAAATTATAAAAGAAATAGCAACTAAATTAATAAAAGGAATAAAAATAGAAGATAATAAAAAATATGAACCTAAATTTTTAGTTAATTATAAAATACCAGGATTTTATAACCTTTTCAAAGAAATTTCTGATTATTTAGAAAAGAATATTAATATTGAATTTTTTAAAAATGAAAAAACTATAATTGAATTAAATGATATAGAGGATGCAAATGAACTTAAAATTATAAAAGATTTTCATGAAAAACAAGAATTTTTATTAAACAAAGTGTTAAATGTGATAAAAAATAATGAATTATATAATGATTTAGTATATAAAATAAAACCTGATTTAATATTAAACGATTATATCACTTTTTATTTAGAAAAAAATTTTAGTATTTATTCTAAAGCTTTTTATAATATAATTTCATTTCTATTAGATTTAAGGTTTTCTAATGAAAAAAATATAATAAAAATTAACCAAAATAATGAAATTAATATAGTAATGATAAAAATAATGTGGATTGAATCAAATAAAATATATTTAAACTGTTTATTGAAAGCATTTGAATTTGGAAAGGATATTTATAATGACAAAGAAGGAACTGATTATTATTATATAATATTTAATTTAATTTTTAACAAAGAAAATCCTATTAAATATATAATAGATATAGATAGAACTGAGTATATAAAAGATATTAATGAATGTTTTTATTTGTTTTTAGCAGGATTATGTTTAAGTATAACAAATAATAATTTAGATGAAATGGAATTACAAATTGGGGATTATTGCGGGATATTAAAAAAAATTTATTCAATTGTAAATAATATAGATGATGCTCTAAAAACATATTTAAATGAACTAATTATTATTGATGAACTAATCAAAATTATGGATTATAATCCAAATATTAAAAAATATATTATAAAGGATATTCGAAGTTATTTGATTCAAAACGCAAGAATAATGCAACAAAATATTCCTGATAAAAATACTATATTAATAGAAAATTTCAAAAAAATGAATGAATCATTAAAAAAAATAAAAAATGAGCAAACAAAGGAAAAATATTATGCTACCTTAAAATATATATATAAGAAAGAAATACAAAAAATAAATGATAAAGTTGTTTGTGGAGCAATACTCCAAGAAATAATAAAAGAAAAAGAAATAATAAAAATATCAAATGATATATTCCAACTTTTATTAAATATGGATGAATTTGAAATAATGGTAGGTTATTTATTAAAAAAGAATGATAATATTATAAAACTTTTGAATTCAAAATTATCAGATGAAAGTACAGATTATTATATAGCATTATCAGAAACAATGATATATTTTTTTGAGAGAAGCTCACTAATATATTTAAAAGATTTTTATGACATTAAAAAATTTGTAGATGAAAAACAAGAAAAAGAAAAAGGAGGACATTTAAAGATTTTTAAAGATTGTAATAAATATTTATTTAGACTCCAAAACAATATAAAAAGTGAAGGATGTATATATATAACCCAGCTATTTTGTATAGCATATATAAAATCATTTTGTTATACATTTATGAAGTTGCATGGAAAAAAATTATTCGATCCTACAAATGTGATTAATATCATTAATGAAAGTGATAAAATTAACATGGTAAGAATTTATATATATAAAATAATATATAATAAATGTAATAAACAAATCAATGCATTTAACAATAAAGAGATTATAGATAAATATAAATTAGATTTATACCAAGGATTTAATGAATTTTTTAAAGATAAAGATTTATTAAAATTAGAAAAGTTTTCATATGATAATAATGATTCAGGTATATATGAAATATATAAAAAACTTAAAGAATATGAACAAAAAAAATTCGAAGAAAAAATAACAAAAGATGATATAAATATAAAAAAAAAAGATTTTGATAATTTTTATATAGCAGCTTATAAATTAATCTTATCAAAGTTAAGAAAAAAAAATTTTGAAAACGATAAATCTTATGTCAATTTTTATCCAAATGTTTGTGAATCATTATTTAAAAAAGATAATGATGAAGATAATGAAAGTAATAAATTAATTAGATTAATGAAATTCTTTTTTGATAAAGGCACATATATTAAATTTAAAAAAGAATATTCTATTAATCCAGATGATATTGATATATTATTATATGGGTATAGATATTGCTTAAATGAAATTAAAAACAAAGATGAAAATTATATTTACTCATATTTATATAGTTTAAATAATTTAAGTGATTTCTCTCAAAAATTTTATCCAGGTAATGATAATAATAAAGATGAGTCATATTATGATTTATATTATAAAATAATAAATCATTTTAAAGAAAAGCCCGATGAAGGATGTTACGTTTGTTTGTGTAATAAAGGATATTACCATTCTGTCGCAGGTGGATTTCCTGGTATTTGGGAAATAAATTTGAAATGCCCGTATTGTTCTAAAGAAATTGGAGCAATCGAATTTTATAGAGAAGAGATAGATAAAAATAAAGTTTTGAATTTTAAAGTATATGAAACTGTTACAAGTAATAATAACTATTTCAGAATATTTAAAGACAAAGAGCAAATTAAGGAATTGAAAGGAATAAAGGAGTATTATAATAAGATGGAAAATGATAAATATATGACTATAGAGCAATTTAAACAAAAATATATAATTCCTTTATATAAAAAAGAAAAAGGATTAAATATCATAGATATAAATGAATTTAAAAAGGAGAATAAAATATTAAGGAATTTAAGTCAGATATCTTATAGATTATTAAATTATATTTTATATAGTCATTTATTTTTTGCTAAATTATTTACCGATTCTGAAAAATTTGATAAATATTTACCTGAAGGAATATCTTGGATTGAAATGATAAAAGAATGCTTTAATAGGTTAAAAGTTGAATTAGTAAAAAAAGATATAAAAAATATAGAAATATTTATGAATTGTGTTTTTTATGATTTATTCAATAAATTGCATAATAAAGAATGCATTAATGATTTTGATGAACTTGTTAAATTTGAAGATGAATTAGAAGAATTAATTAAACAGAAATGTGAAATTGCTAAAGAAGAAATTAATAAGTATAAAGAATTAGAGAAAGAAAGTATAAAAGATGAAAAATCAGCCATTGCTTTAATAAGGGAAATATATGATAAAAGCAAATATAAAAAAAATGACTTTCCATTTTATGGATATTTTTATTATACTGACTATTTAAATGAAGATTATATAAGTAATTTATTAAAAAATAAGGATGATAATAATTATCCAGTATTAGTAAAATATTTGAATTATAAAAAACAAAAAAAACTAAAAGATGAAGACAATAAAGAGGATTATTATTCTTTGGATAATTTATATTTATTTAATAAAGTTTTAAAATTATTCAATGATAAATATTCAAATCAAATATCTAGGGATTTATCAGAAAGACAAACATTAAAAACTAGTGAAATTTATAGAGAAGAAAAAAATGTTATATTAATTGATAATTTTATTAATTTTTATAATAATTTAAAAATAGAAGATGTTAAAGGAAATAAGCTTGAATTAGATGTAGATAAAAATTATATAATTGATTTTCTTATAATAGATGATAATAAATATGGAAGATCATATAAAAAAATTTATAAAATATTTATAGATAGACAAAATAATGAATTAGAAAAATTATTAGATCTAAAAATTGCATCAGGAGAATTTAATAGTAGTTGTAAAAATAGAAAAAATGTCCAACAAATCAACGAAAATGAAATATTTTCTTTGACAAAAAAATTTAATTTTACTAAAGTATTATTTAATTCATCTTATAGAAAATATATAGATACTAAAAATCATGAAAATTATAATGAATATGAAATAAGATTAGAACAAATTGAATCGGAAATGACTAATTCCTTGTTAAAAAATAAAAAATTGCTTAATGATGATATAATTGAATTTAATTTTGATAATGAAGTATTTAGTCATGAAATAGAAGATTTAATATCTAATTTTGAGTATAATATAATTCCTATAAATATAAATGATAAAGAAGTTATATATACTTTTGTTAAAGATCATGCAGGAAATAAAAATTTATATATAACCATAATAAATAATTTTATTACTTTAATAGAATATTTAAATAAATCGAATAAAGATAAAAATAATCAAATAAATGAAAACACGAAAATTTGTGAAATAGATATAGTTAAGAATACAAAGAATATATCAAAAGATTTTAAAGATATATTCCAGGATAAAAAACAAGATGAAAAAGAAAAAAAAGGTAATTTAAATGTTAATTTAAATGTTAGTAAAATCACAAATATATTCGATTTCTTTTTAAAATTGATATTTAAATATGTGAAAAAAGATTTAGAAAAATATCAAGAAAAAAATGGTAATATAGAATTAATTTATAACCTAGATGATGAAGATATGACTATTAAAAAAAGAGATTTAGCTTCTGCCATAAGACAATTTATAACTTTGGTTTTATATAGAGAAAGTGAAAATGATAAAAATAAAAAAATTAAAATGAATAAAAAAAATATAATTAATTATTTAAAAAATAAAGATTTATGGAAATCATCTTTATATAACAATCAATCAAAATTCGAAGAAGATTTATTAAAATTAAAAAGTTTAAATATAAAAATAAATGAAATATTATATTTCTATTATTATTTAGAAGATTTGTATGGAGAAAATGACGAAGGATTTGAAAAAGAAATTGAAAATCATATAAAAAAAAGAGAAGAAGAAAAAAAAAAGAAAATAGAAATTGAGAAAAAATTAGAAGAGGAAGAAGCAAATCAAAGTGAAAAAGATGATAATTATGATAATTATGATAATAGCGAGCCTAGTATAAATAATATCCAAGAAGATGATTTAGATGATTTTGGATTTGAAGATGATGATGATGATAACGAAGATCGAAGAAAAAGGAGGAGAAAAAAATCAGAAGATTAATTCTTTAATTAATCAAATATTCATTATTTAAAATATTTAAAAACTTTATTTATCTCTTTATTAAACCATATTTAATTTCTTTAAACAAACTTTTGTATTAAAATAATTTCAAACCATTTTTTAAATAAAAATTATTTATTAAAAAAATAATTTTTTAATTTATTCAAAATAATATATATAATAAAATTTTAAAAAATATAAATGAAAATTATCCATGGGGATTGGGGATTGGGGATTGGGGATTGGGGATTGGGGATTGGG